>Ga0209390_10000221_pt1 | contig 106699 bp, 90 predicted proteins | sample BON01_FD_187212 | JGI IMG/M metagenome (GOLD analysis project Ga0209390, IMG submission 187212) | Freshwater microbial communities from Lake Bonney liftoff mats and glacier meltwater in Antarctica - BON-01 (SPAdes) (version 2) | ecosystem: Environmental > Aquatic > Freshwater > Ice > Glacier...
TTAATTTCACAACGTAATCGTACATTCGTTGTTGCGTTAGAGTGATACACTTGTTTCATTTTGTTATGTTTTTGGTTTAACAAATTTAAGCAAGTTGTTGCTTTTTCGTATTTCTCACTCCATTTCGCTACGCTCCATTTCGTGAGAAATACGAAAAAGTAAAGAACAACGTGGTGCAACTAATCAGCTAAAAACAAGCAATATTATAATGAAAATCATCAAAATTTATATTCTCTAAAGTAGAGAACCATAAATCATCAATTTTAACAAAAAACAATAGGTTTTTAACACAGATCATTGCGAGGAGGGAAGCAATCTTACAATAATTGTTACTATCATTTATGAGATTGCTTCGTGCCTTGCAATGACGATACTTATTGTAATACATAAAAAACGGTATCAAAATTAATTGATACCGTTTTTTATTATTTATAACACAATCAGGTTGTGCGAATTAGTGAAATTTGTGTCGTATTTCTACAATCCAAAAGCTTCTTTAATCTTATCCACATAATCCAATTTCTCCCAAGTAAATAATTCCACTTCTAAAGTTAAATCTTCACCATTGGGTTGAGAAAATGTTTTGGTAACTATTTCGTTGGTTCTTCCCATGTGTCCATAAGCAGCGGTTTCACTGTAAATAGGTTTTCTTAGTTTTAAACGATCTTCAATTGCAGCAGGACGCATATCAAATAATTTTGCCACTTTTTTTGCAATTTCTCCGTCAGATAAAGAAACATTAGCTGTTCTATACGTATCTACAAAAAGTCCCATAGGTTCTGCAACACCAATTGCGTAAGAAACTTGAACTAAAACTTCATCAGCAACACCAGCTGCGACTAAATTTTTAGCAATATGTCTCGTTGCATATGCTGCACTTCTATCCACTTTACTTGGATCTTTACCAGAAAATGCACCACCACCGTGAGCACCTTTCCCACCATACGTATCTACAATAATTTTTCTTCCAGTTAAACCAGTATCACCATGTGGTCCACCAATTACAAATTTTCCTGTCGGATTAATATGATATTTAATATCGTTAGTAAATAATTTTTGAATCTTTGGCGATACTTGCGCAATTACTCTAGGGATTAAAATTTCTATAATATCTTTTCTGATTTTTGCCAACATTTTGGTTTCTTCATCAAAATCATCATGCTGTGTAGAAACAACAATCGCTTCAATTCGTTGTGGAATGTTATCATCAGAATATTCAATTGTAACCTGACTTTTTGCATCTGGTCTTAAATACGTAATTTCAGAATTCTCTCTGCGTAAAACGGCTAATTCTTTTAAAAGGATGTGTGATAAATCTAACGCCAATGGCATTAAATTCTCTGTTTCTGTGGTTGCATAACCAAACATCATTCCTTGATCGCCGGCGCCTTGTTCTTCTTTAGAAGCTCTATCCACACCACGATTTATATCTTCTGATTGTTCATGTATAGCAGAAAAAACGCCACAAGAATTTCCATCAAACATGTATTCGCTTTTTGTGTAACCAATTTTATTGATGACATCTCGTGCAATTTTTTGCACATCTAAATACGTATTAGATTTTACTTCACCAGCCAAAACAACTTGACCAGTAGTCACTAAAGTTTCGCAAGCTACTCTAGATTCAGGATCAAAAGCCAAAAAATGATCAATTAGTGCATCAGAAATTTGATCTGCAACTTTATCTGGGTGTCCTTCAGAAACGGATTCCGAAGTAAAAAAATAAGGCATAAACGTTCTTTTTAATTTTAAAATTTGGTAAAACTATTAGATTGCTTGGTCGCTAAAAGTAGTAGTGAATTACTGCTTTAGCATTTTTTTAACGAGGTTGCAATCAGTCAAATTCTTCCTCTTTTAATTTGAAATACAAAGATACATTAAATATTAAATATCAATATAAAAAGGAAGTTAATTTTAGGTAAATAGCAATTTCTTTAAATAACTCTTTAAAATTATGATATTAATTTTAAAATCATGATAGTATTGAGGATTCATTAAAAATTGAACAATTGTGATAAATTGTTTGTTTTATAACTTTTTCTGTTGCAATATTTGTGCTCACAAAGTTCAATAACGTATTGAAATGTTATCAAGAAAGGTGGAGGGATTAGACCCTTTGAAACCTTAGCAACCCTTTGTAAATGCTGAAATCTATTCAGTATCACAATGAAGGTGCTAAATTCTACCCTAGTGCTAAACAAATTTTAGTAACGAATCAGCAATGAAGGATAGATAACAAAAACGAATTTTTAAATTCATTAAAATTCATTTTTCTTTTTAACATTTTTCTATTAAGTTCATCAATAATTGATGCGTTTGACTTTTGGTTTAATCATTTATTAACTCAAAAAAATTAGAAAAATGAGTACATTAAAATTAGCAACCAACGCGTTGCACGCAGGACACGACGTAAAAGCAAATGGAGGAACAAGAGCTGTTCCAATTTACCAAACCACATCTTATGTTTTTAACAGTTCAGAACATGCGGCAAATCTTTTTTCACTAAAAGAATTAGGGTTTATTTACACCCGTTTAAACAACCCAACAAATCAAATTTTACAAGATCGTTTGGCAGCTGTTGAGGGCGGAATTGGAGCTGTAGTTTTTGCATCAGGTACAGCAGCCATTGCAACGGGTTTATTAACGCTTTTAAAAGCAGGAGATCATATTGTTGCATCAAGCAGTTTATATGGCGGAACATACAACTTGTTAAGTGTAACTTTACCAAGATTCGGAATTACAACCACATTCGTAGATGGTTCAAATCCGGAAGAATTTAAGAATGCTGTTAAAGATAATACAAGAGCATTTTTTGTAGAATCTTTAGGAAATCCAAAATTAGATGTTTTAGATTTAGAAGCAATTTCTGCACATGCAAAGAAAGCAGAAGTTCCTTTTATTGTTGATAATACTGTGGCAACTCCAGTATTGTTAAATCCCATTAAACATGGAGCAGACCTTGTAATTCATTCCTTAACAAAATATATTGGTGGTCAAGGAACTTCTCTAGGAGGTGCAATTGTAGATGCAGGAACTTTTAACTGGGCAAATGGTAAATTTCCAGAATTTACAGAGCCTTCTGCTGGTTACCACGGCTTAAAATATTACGAAACCTTAGGAGCAGCTTCTTTTGTTTTTAAATTAATTTTAGAAGGATTACGTGATTTTGGAGGTGCTTTAAGTCCAACAAATGCGTTTAATATTATTCAAGGTTTAGAGACTTTACCCGTAAGAATAAAACAACATAGTGAAAATGCGTTGGAAATTGCAAAATGGTTAGAAAAGCAAGACGAAGTTTCTTGGGTTAATTATCCTGGTTTAGAAGGGAATAAATACAAGAAATTAGCAGACAAATATTTGCCAAAAGGGCAAAGCGGAATTGTAACTTTCGGCGCCAAAGGCGGATATGAATCGGCAAGAAAAATTGCAGATTCTACCAAGTTATTTTCGTTATTAGCAAATATTGGTGATACAAAATCGTTGATTATTCACCCTGCAAGCACAACGCATCAGCAATTAAGTGAAGCGTCTTTAGAAAGTGCTGGTGTTTCTCAAGATTTAATTAGGTTGTCTGTTGGTATTGAAGATGTTGATGATTTAAAGCAAGATTTAAAAGAAGCGTTTGTAAACATTCCGAAAGAAGTTTTGGCGTAAATTAATATAATATATAAATAATATAACCATGAGTGATTTAATATTTAGCGTACAAGGAGAAAGTTCTTCTGCAGCAAAATTTATTGCAAAAACAAGACAATTTCGATTAGTAGTAGACGAACCAGAAGATTTAGGCGGAACCGATGAAAATGCAAATCCCGTAGAATATATTTTAGCTGGTTTGGCAGGTTGTTTAAATGTAGTTGGTCATTTAGTAGCTAAAGAATTGGGCTTTACAATAAACAAGTTAAAAATAGATGTTACTGGAAACATTAATCCTGATAAATTATTTGGAGTTTCTACGAACGAAAGAGCGGGTTTTAAGCATATTGATTTAAAATTAGTTCCAGAAACAGATGCGTCTATAGAAGTTTTAGCAGAATGGTTAAAAATTGTGCAAGAGAGATGTCCTGTAAAAGATAATTTAACCAACATAACACCAGTAAAGGTGAGTGTTGAAAAACAATATGCAATTCAGTAAATGCCAGAACTAAATTACATTCAAATTTCAAATTTTAAACTAGAAAGTGGTGAGACAACATCTTTAACGTTGTCTTACCAGCTTTTTGGTAAATCGCTTTATGAAGCGCCAATTATTTTGGTAAATCACGCATTGACAGGAAATTCTGATGTTTGCGGCGAAAATGGTTGGTGGAAAGACTTGATTGGTTATGATAAGGCAATCGACTTAAATCAATATACCGTTTTAGCATTTAACATTCCTGGAAATGGTTTTGATGGTTTTATAATCGAAAATTATAAAAATTTTATTGCAAGAGATATTGCCAGAATTTTTTTAGAAGGATTAAAAGAATTAAAAATTAATCAATTATTTGCATTGATTGGAGGTTCTTTAGGTGGCGGAATTGCTTGGGAAATGTTAGTGTTAAATACAAAATTAACCAAACATTTTTTACCAATTGCAACCGATTGGAAATCGACAGATTGGTTGATTGCCAATTGCCAAATTCAAGAGCAATTCTTGGTTAATTCGAGCAATCCTGTGCACGATGCCAGAATGCACGCTATGTTGTGTTATAGAACACCAGAATCTTTTAAAGAGCGATTTCAAAGGTCTAAAAAAGAAAATTCAGATGTTTTTAATGTAGAAAGTTGGTTGTTACATCACGGAAAAAAATTGCAAGAACGCTATCAATTATCGTCCTATAAATTAATGAATCAATTATTAAAAACGATTGATGTCACCAAAAACGGAGCAATAAATATTGATGTACTAGATAAAATTGAAGCAAATATTCAGATTGTTGGTGTAAGTTCAGATTTGTTTTTTACTGCGGAAGAAAACAGAGAAACACATAAAAAGTTAGCACTTACAAAAGAAAATGTTACATACAATGAAATAAATTCTGTGCATGGTCATGATGCTTTTTTGATTGAATACAATCAGCTTGAAAAAATAATTGAACCTATTTTTAATAGTAATTATAGCAAGAAAAGAATAAAAGTGCTCAAGTTTGGTGGTAAGTCTTTAGCTAATGGCAAAGGCATAGAAAATGCGATTGAAATTATTAGTAACAAATACAACAATCAAGAAAAAATTACTGTTGTTGCTTCTGCAAGAGGAAAAACAACAGACGATTTAGAAGCGATTTTAAACAAAGCGTCTTCTAAAAAAGAATACAAAACAAAGTTTGAAAAGTTTAAGAAATATCAATTAGAGCCAAATAAAGAAATTGATTTTTCAAAAGAATTTTCAATATTAGAAAACATTTTTGAAGGTGTTTCTTTATTAGGTGATTATAGTGATAAAATTAAGGAAACCGTTTTAGCACAAGGCGAATTGTTATCCGTAAAGTTGATTGTTAGTTTATTGCAAAAAGCAGGAATTTCTGCCAATGTCACCGATGCAAGAAAACTAATTATTACCGATAATAATTTTGGAAATGCACAAACAATTGATTCCATTTCATCAGAAAATGTAATTAATTATTTTAAAGAAAATACCGATAAAATTAATGTTGTAACTGGTTTTATTTCATCGAACAAAAAAGGAGAAACCACTACTTTGGGCAGAAACGGAAGCAATTATACAGCAGCTTTGTTAGCCAATTATCTAGATGCAGAAGAACTGCAGAACTACACACATGTTAGCGGAATTTTTACTGCAAATCCTGATTTAGTTGCCGATGCAAAAAAAATAGAAAAATTATCATTTTCTGAAGCGAATGAATTAGCGAATTTTGGCGCAACTATTTTGCATGCAAAAACGATAATTCCGCTTTTAGAAAAAAACATCAATTTACGAATTCTAAATACGTTTAATAAAGAAGATAAAGGCACATTAATTACTGCTGAAACTTCAGAAAAAGGAATAAAATCTATTTCTACAATTAACAATGTTTCTTTATTAAATTTTGAAGGAAGAGGTTTGTTGGGAAAAGTGGGTGTTGATGCACGAATTTTTAAAGCGTTAAGCGATAAAAATATTAGTGTAAGTATTATTTCTCAAGGATCGTCAGAAAGAGGAATTGGTTTAATTATTAATACAGATAGTGCATCCGAAGCTGTTTTAGCTTTAGAAAAAGAATTTGAGAATGATTTTTATGCGCAAGATGTCAATCAGATTTCTATTATTGATAATGTTGCCATAATTTCTATTATTGGGCAAGATTTAAGCGAATTTCATTTGCCATACAATGCGTTGATTAAAAACCAAATTGTTCCCGTTTTATTCAACAATACTGTTACCGGTAAAAATGTAAGTTTGGTGGTTAAAAAAGACCAGCTAAATAAAGCAGTAAATGTAATTCACGGACAAGTTTTTGGAGTTTCAAAAAAGATAAATATTGCTATTTTCGGAAAAGGTTTGGTTGGCGGAACGTTAATCAATCAAATTATAGAAAACGCAGGGTCTGTTTTAAAACGAAGAAAAATTCAGTTGAACGTTTTTGCAGTCGCAAATTCTAAAAAGATTTTGTTTGCTAAAAACGGAGTTTCAAAAAACTGGGAAGAAAATTTAATTGAAAACGGTCAAGAAAACGCATCCATTCACGACGTTATCGCTTTTGCAAAAACGCATCATTTAGAAAATTTAATTGCGATAGACAATACTTCAAGTGCGGCTTTTGTTGAAAATTACATTCCGTTTATTGAAGCTGGTTTTGATTTGGTTTCTTGTAATAAAATAGCGAATACATTGTCTTTTGATTTTTACAAAGAATTAAGAGCGAAGTTAAAAGAATATAAAAAACAATATTTATACGAAACCAATGTTGGTGCAGGTTTGCCCTTAATCGATACCATTCGTTTGTTGCATGAATCTGGCGAAAATATTACAAAAATAAAAGGTGTTTTCTCTGGAAGTTTAAGTTACTTATTTAATACATTTTCTGAAGAAAATAAATCATTTTCTGATGTTTTAAAAGTTGCCATTGAAAAAGGATTTACAGAACCAGATCCCAGAGAAGATTTAGGCGGAAATGATGTTGCTAGAAAATTATTGATTTTGGCAAGAGAATTAGAATTAGAGAATGAATTTACGGATGTAAACATTAAAAATTTAATTCCTAAAGATTTACGAGAAGGTTCGGTTAATGATTTTTTATCAAATTTAGAATTGATGAATGAGGAGTATCAGGATTTGAAAGAAAATCAGCAAGAAAACCATGTTTTGCGATATATTGGCGAATTGAGTGGAGATTTATCAAAAGTTAAAGGAAATTTAGATGTGAAATTAGTTTCGGTTTCTAAAAATTCTCCTTTGGGTTCTTTAAAAGGTTCTGATGCAATTTTCGAAATTTTTACCGAATCTTATGGAGAACAACCAATTGTAATTCAAGGTGCAGGAGCAGGAAGTAAAGTTACTGCAAGAGGTGTTTTTGGAGATATTTTAAGATTGGCGAAACATAATAATTGATAAAAAATAGAATCAAGATAAAAAGGAAACACGAGACAAGAAAAAAGTTGAATTCTTAATAGTTTTCTTAATTTTTTGTCATATAAGTATAATTTACAAAATAGAGGTAATTAAATTCATTCGTCTTGGTTCATGATTCTAAAAGCGATAGCAATCAAAAAAATCTAAAGTAAAATAATGAGCAAACACTTCGAAACAGATGCGATTAGAATACAAAATGAGCGTTCTCAATTTCAAGAACATTCAACTCCATTATACTTAACATCGAGTTTTGTTTTTGATGACGCAGAAGAAATGCGCGCATCCTTTGCGGAAGAAAAAGAGCGAAATTTATACAGCAGATTTTCAAACCCAAATACCACAGAATTTGTAGACAAAATTGTAGCGATGGAAGGTGCAGAAGCGGGTTATGCTTTTGCAACGGGAATGTCTGCGATATTTTCAACTTTTGCGGCGTTGTTAAATGCTGGAGATCATGTGGTTTCTTGTCGATCTGTGTTTGGATCTACACATTCTTTGTTTACTAAATTTTTACCAAAATGGAATATTACTACTTCTTACTTTAAAGTGGATGAAGTTGATTTGGTGGAAGGTTTAATTACAAAAAACACAAAAATTTTATACATTGAAACACCTACAAATCCAGCAGTAGATATTTTAGATTTAGAAGTATTAAATTCAATTGCTAAAAAGCACAACTTAATTTTTATTGTTGATAATTGCTTTGCAACTCCGTATTTACAAAAGCCAATTGATTTTGGAGCAGATTTAGTAATTCATTCCGCAACAAAATTAATTGATGGTCAAGGAAGAGTTTTAGGCGGAATTACGGTTGGAAATAAAGATTTAATGCGAGAAATTTATTTGTTCGCAAGAAATACAGGACCTGCAATGTCGCCATTTAATGCTTGGGTCTTATCAAAAAGTTTGGAAACGTTATCCGTAAGAGTAGAAAAACATTGTGAAAATGCGTTAAAAGTTGCTGAATTTTTGGAAGAAAACACAAATGTTGTCACGGTAAAATATCCGTTCTTGAAATCTCATCCGCAGTATAAAATTGCAAAAAAACAAATGAAATTGGGCGGGAATGTTGTTGCTTTTGAAATTAAAAACGGTGTAGAAGCGGGAAGAAAATTTTTAGACAATATTAAAATGTGTTCTTTATCAGCAAATTTGGGAGACACAAGAACAATTGTTACGCATCCTGCAAGTACAACTCATGGAAGATTGTCTTTGGAAGATCGATTAGAAGTGGGAATTACAGATGGTTTGGTGAGAGTTTCAGTAGGTTTAGAACATGTAGATGACATAATTGAAGATTTAAAACAAGCATTAGACAATTGAAATAAGTATCTTTGGATATGCTTTCAAAAAAGACAAAATACGGAATTAAAGCGCTCACTTATTTGGCAAAACAGGAAAATAGAAATCCTGTTCAAATTGCTACCATTTCAAAAAGTGAAAATATTTCATTAAAATTTTTAGAAAGTATTTTGCTCACATTAAAAAAAAATGGTGTTTTAGGTTCAAAAAAAGGTAAAGGTGGCGGTTATTATTTATTGAAAGATCCAAAAGAAATAAAAATGACTTTAGTAATGCGAGTTTTAGAAGGTCCAATTTCAATGATTCCGTGTGTTAGCTTAAATTTTTATGAAAAATGTAGTGATTGTCCAGATGAAGAGACCTGTTCCGTTAATAAACTAATGATGGAAGTGAGAGACAGCACGTTACAGATTTTTAGAAATACTTCCTTGGCAGATTTATCAATATCTCAAAAATAATATAGAATTTTTACGATTTTAAAGAATGCTTTTTAAGCATTTATTTATATGTTTGCATAATAATCTACTAATCCGATAGGGTAAATAGTTTTATAATGATTTTAGAGTAAAAGAATAGAATGAAAATAACTGTCTTGGATAAAGAAATAAACAATTCTGAAGAGAATTTAAAAAGAACTTTTGCAAAAACAATTAGTTGGAGAGTTATTGGCACGATAGCAACTATTGTTATATCATACCTGATAACAGGCACTTTAGCACTAGCTTTTTCAATTGGTTTTGTTGAATTAATATCAAAATTAATATTGTATTTCTTTCACGAAAGAGCTTGGAATAAAATAAAATGGGGAAAATAATTGAAATGGATTTAATCAAAATTAATAACGAATTAAAGGATAAGAATCCTACAGACATCATAAAGTGGGCGTTGTCTTTATCAGAAAATGCAATTGTTTCTACAAATTTTCGTCCTTATGAAAGTGTGATTCTTCATGCAGTTTCCAGTTTACAAAAAGATGTAAAAGTGATTTGGTGCGATACTGGTTACAATACACTTGAAACTTACAAACATGCAGAAGAATTGATTAAAGAATTAGATTTAAACATCAAATTATATGTTCCTAAACAAACAGTTGCGCATAGAAATGTTTTTTTAGGAATTCCAACTACAGAAGATGACGCGCATAAAATATTTACAGAACAGGTAAAATTAGAGCCATTTCAAAGAGCGATGATGGAGCACAAACCAGCAATTTGGTTTACAAATTTACGAAAAGGACAAACCGCATTTCGGGATTCAATTGGAATTGTATCAAAAAGTAAAGACGGTATTTTAAAAGTAAGTCCGTTTTATAACTGGTCTGATGAAATTATGGATGCTTATTTACAGTTGCACAATTTGCCAAATGAATTCAATTATTTCGATCCAACCAAAGTAGAAAATAATAGAGAATGTGGTTTACACAATTAAGAAAATGATTATGATAGAAGAAATTTTAGAAACAAATCCGTTAGAAAGCGAATCCATCTATATTTTTAGAGAAGTAGTTGCGCAATTTGAAAAACCAGTTTTGTTATTTTCTGGCGGAAAAGATAGCATAACATTGGTGAGATTAGCGCAAAAAGCATTTTTTCCGTCAAAAATTCCATTCCCTTTATTACATATTGATACGGGTCATAATTTTCAAGAAACAATTGAGTTTAGAGACAAATTAGTAAATGAATTAGGTGTAGAATTAATTGTAAGAAATGTTCAAGATAATATTGATAATGGAAAAGTAAGAGAAGAAAAAGGAAAATATGCAAGCAGAAATATGTTGCAAACAGAAACGCTATTAGATGCCATTGAAGAATTCGGATTTGACGCATGTATTGGAGGCGCAAGAAGAGATGAAGAAAAAGCAAGAGCTAAAGAACGGATTTTTTCTGTAAGAGATGATTTTGGGCAATGGGATGAGAAAAATCAGCGTCCAGAATTGTTTGACATGTTAAATGGTAAAATTGATTTAGGTCAAAATGTACGTGTTTTTCCGATTTCAAACTGGACAGAATTGGATGTTTGGTCTTATATAAAAAAGGAGAAAATTGAAATTCCGTCTATTTATTTCGCGCATAAAAGAGCGACTTTTTTGCGAGACGGATTAATTTGGTCTGCAAATGATGCTATTGTTTACAGAGAAGAAAATGAAGAGATTAAAGAAAGATTAGTTCGTTTTAGAACCGTCGGAGATATGAGTTGTACGGCAGCAGTTTTATCAGCTGCGGCTGATGTAGAAACTATTTTACAAGAAATTAGCGTTTCATCAATTTCCGAAAGAGGCGCTAGAATTGATGATAAGCGTTCTGAATCTGCAATGGAAACAAGAAAACAACAAGGTTATTTTTAAAAATCTCCTTTTAATTATTCCCCAAAGGGGAAATTTAGCAAGTTTGAGAAGATTCATTTAAAAATTTAGCAACAACAATAAAAATGATAAATACTAAAATAAATACGGAATTAACTCCATCCTCTCTCGGAAAGGATGGGTTCAGGCACTTAAAAATAGCAACAGCAGGAAGTGTAGATGATGGAAAAAGTACTTTAATTGGTCGTCTCTTATACGATACAAAATCATTGACTGATGACAAATTAGAGGCAATAGAGAAGAAAAGTAAGCAAAGAGGTTTTGATTATTTAGATTTTTCTTTGGCAACGGATGGCTTGGTTGCAGAGAGAGAACAAGGAATTACAATTGATGTGGCTCATATTTATTTTTCGACAGCAAAAACCAGTTTTATTATTGCAGATAGTCCAGGACATATAGAATATACGCGAAATATGGTTACTGGTGCTTCCAATTCTCAAGTTTCAATTATTTTGATTGATGCTAGAAAAGGAGTTACTGAGCAAACCTATCGTCATTTTTACATCAATAATTTATTGCGGATTAAAAACGTAGTGATTGCAATTAATAAAATGGATTTGATTGATTATTCTGAAGAAAAATACACTCAAATAAAACAAGATATTCAGGATTTAGCTGCTAAAAGTTCTTATAAAAATCAAGAATTAACTTTTATTCCGCTTTCTGCTTTAAAAGGTGAAAATGTGGTAAAAAAATCAACCAACTTATCTTGGTATCAAGGAAAAACTTTATTGGAATATTTAGAGAGTTTAGAAGTGAAAAATTTAGAAGATAGTTCTAAAGTTCGTTTTCCTGTTCAAACGGTTATCAGACCAAAAACAGATGAATTCCATGATTTTAGAGGTTATGCAGGAAAAATTTATGGTGGAGATTTAGCTGTTGGAGATGAAATTGTTGTTTTGCCATCATTAACAAAATCAAAAATTAAAAGCATTCACTTTTTTGATAAGCAATTTAAAAAAGCAAAAAGTGGAAATTCTGTGACAATTACTTTAGAAGATAATGTAAATGTGAGTCGTGGAGACATGTTAGTAAAAGAGAACGAAGAACCTACAGTTTCTAAAGACATAAATGCAACTATTTGTTGGATGGATAAAACGCCATTGCAAACATCAGAAAAATATTATTTGCAACACGGTGTTCATAAAGTTCAAGCAAAAATAGCGCAATTAAACTCGCTAATTCATACAGATTTTTCTGGTTCTGAAGAGAATCCAACGGAAATAGTGCTAAATCAAATTGGGAATGTTCAGTTAAAATTAAGCAAACCAATTTTGTATGATTCGTATTCAGAAAATAAATCAAACGGAGCTTTTATTTTAATAAATCAAAGAACAAATAACACCGTTGGAGTAGGTTTTATAAATCCCCCCAACTCCTAAAGTGGGAGTCAGCAAATTTATTAATAGAAATGTGAATAACCTTCAAGTTTTTCAAAACCTTGAAGTTATAAATAATAATTAAAAAAACACCCGTAAAGAACTCCCTCTCCTTTGGAGAGGGTTGGGGAGAGGAATGAAAAGTTTTAGAAGTGAAATAGAAAACCCAGTCGTAGAAAAAGATATTTTAGATTTAGAAAGAAAAATTCATCTTTTTAAAGAGGGAAAAATAGACGAAGAACGTTTTAGGAGTTTACGGTTAGCAAGAGGTATTTATGGTCAGCGTCAATTAGGCGTGCAAATGATTCGTATAAAATTGCCTTTTGGAAGAGTTTCTGGTGAACAATTAAAGCGACTTTCAGCCGTTTCAGATGAGTATTCTCGAGGAAGATTACACATCACAACCAGACAAGATATTCAAATTCATCATGTAAGTATTGATAGAACACCAGAATTATGGGCAGATTTAGAGAAAGATGATATTACTATTCGTGAGGCTTGTGGAAATGCAGTGCGTAATGTTACGGCATCAGAAACAGCAGGAATTGACGTTAACGAACCTTTTGATGTTTCGCCTTATGCAGATGCAACTTTCAAATTCTTTTTGCGAAACCCGATTTGTCAAGACATGGGAAGAAAATTTAAAATTTCTTTTTCTGGTTCAGATGCGGATACAGCGTTAAGTTTTATTCATGATTTGGGTTTTATTGCGAAAGTGAAATCTGAAAATGGAGTTATTAAAAAAGGATTTAAAGTTTTGCTTGGTGGAGGTTTAGGTTCGCAACCAAGACACGCAGATGTAATTTATGAATTTTTAGAAGAAGATATATTAATTCCAACTATAGAAGGTGTTATTCGTGTTTTTGATCGTTTTGGAGAACGTTCTAAAAGAGCTAAAGCGCGCCTAAAATTTCTAGTAAAAGATATTGGTGTTGATGCTTTTTTAAACTTGGTTGATGAAGAAAAAAGTGCGCTGGAATATTCAACTTTTAAAATTGATACTTCTGCTTTTGAAACTCCAATTGTTTTTGAAGAAAATGCCATTCCAAAAGTTGAAATTGAAGATGAAACTGCATATCAAAAATGGAAAAAATCAAATGTAATTCCGCAAAAACAAGAAGGATTATTTGCCATCGGAATTAAAGTTTATTTAGGTGATTTTTATACAGATAAAGCAAGATTACTAGCAGATTTAATTAAAAAATATGCTGCAAATGAACTCCGTTTAACATTACGTCAAAACATTTTGATACGTCACGTTCGGGAAGGATTATTGCCTTTCTTTTATGTTGAATTAAAACAACTTGGTTTTACAGATTTAGGTTACAACAGTACATTAGATATTACAGCTTGTCCTGGAACAGATACCTGTAATTTGGGAATTTCTAGTAGTACAGGAATTGCAGCAGAATTAGAAAAAGTGATTAAAAATGAATATCCAAAATATATAAATAACAAAGAAATTACCATAAAAATTAGTGGTTGTATGAATGCGTGTGGACAACACAATATGGCGGAAATTGGATTTCAAGGAATGTCTATAAAAGTGGGAAATTTGTCTGCACCAGCTTTACAAGTATTAATTGGTGGCGGTGTTTTAGGAAATGGTCAAGGTCGTTTTTCTGATAAATTGATTAAAATACCGAGCAAAAGAGGTCCAGAATCATTACGTATTTTATTGGATGATTTTGAGGAGAATCAACAAAAAGAAGAATCGTATTTAGCCTATTATGATAGAAATGGAAAAATCTATTTCTATGATTTATTAAAGAATTTATCTGACACATCTAATCTAAAACCGGACGATTTTATTGATTGGGGACATAATGAAAATTATGTAAAAGCGATTGGTGTTGGTGAATGTGCAGGAGTAGTGATTGATTTAATAGCTACGCTTTTATTTGAAAGTGAAGAGAAAATTAACAATGCAGAAGAGGCTTTGAAAGAAAACCAATTTTCAGATAGTATCTATCATTCGTATACGTCATTAGTGAATACTGCGAAAGCCCTGCTGATTTCTGAAGATGTAAAAACAAACACACAAGCTGGTATTATTTCTGATTTTGATATTCATTTTACCGAAAATAACAAAATTGAATTGAATGCTGCATTTTCAGATTTGGTGTATCAAATAAAGAAAAATGAACCCACTAAAGAATTTGCAATATCTTATTTAAATGATACCAAATCGTTTTATAAAAAAGTAGATCAATTTAGAAAAAGAGAAGTCGAAAATGTACACTAAAGAACCAAAATTAACGGTAGTTGGCGCTGGTCCAGGAGATAGAGATTTAATTACTATCAAAGCTCTAAAAGTGTTGAAATCTGCGGATGTTGTCTTGTATGATGCACTCGTAAATCCGGAACTGTTGGATTATATAAATCCAAATGCAGAACAAATATTTGTTGGGAAAAGAAGAGGTTGTTATCACTATAAGCAAGAACAAATTAATGATTTAATTGTATCGAGAGCTAATTCTCACGGACATGTTGTTCGTTTAAAAGGTGGCGATCCATTTATTTTTGGAAGAGGTGCAGAAGAAATGGAATTTGCAGCGGGTTTTGGAATAAAAACAGCTGTAGTTCCAGGGATTTCATCTTCATTAGCAGTTCCTGCATATCAAAATATTCCATTGACAAAAAGAGGAAGTTCAGAAAGTTTTTGGGTGATTACTGGAACAACAAAAACACATCAAATTTCTTCGGATGTTGCATTAGCCGCAAAATCCAGCGCAACAGTGGTTGTTTTAATGGGAATGGGAAAGTTACCTGAAATTGTTAAATTATTTCAAGATGAAGGTAAAAACAAATTACCAGTTGCAATTATTCAAGATGGTACGACAGCTAAAGAAAAAGTAGGAGTAGGAACTGTAGATTCCATTTTAAGTATCGTTAAAAAACAAGGCTTAAGTAATCCAGCAATTATTGTTTTTGGGGAAGTTGTCAATCATCGTCAGCAATTAATGTCGATTCAAGAACAAGGTGTAAAACTAGAAATGTCATAAATTATGCAACAAAATGAATTATATCCAATCTTTCTAAAGACAAATCAGTTAGAAACGTTAATTGTTGGTGGCGGTTTTGTAGCATTAGAAAAACTCTCTTTTTTACTGAAATCGAGTCCAAATTCAAATGTTACTATTGTTGCGCCTTTTGTTCGAGAAGAAACCAGAAGTTTGGCAGAAAAATTTAACATTCAAATTTTTGAAGAAAAATACACTAAAAATTTCTTAAATAAAAAGGATATTGTTATTGCAACTACAGATAATATAGAGGTTAACATTGAAATTTATAAGGATTGCAAAGAGCGAAACATTTTAGTTAATGTGGCTGATAATCCACCGTATTGTGATTTTTATATGGGCGGAATTGTAACCAAAGGAAATGTGAAAATTGCAATTTCTACCAACGGAAAATCACCAACTACAGCAAAAAGATTACGTCAGTTTTTTGAAGATGTAATTCCAGAAAATATTGATGATTTTGTAAAAAACTTGAATGAATATAGAAAAACAATTAAAGGGGATTTTGAACAAAAAGTTGAGAAACTAAACGAGTTCACAAAAAGTTTGATAGAAAAATGATTAAAACAGACATACTTATTATTGGTGCAGGACCAACGGGATTATTCACCGTTTTTGAAGCTGGTTTATTAAAATTACGCTGTCATTTAATAGATGCTTTACCTCAAGCTGGCGGACAATGTTCAGAAATTTATCCGAAGAAACCAATTTATGATATTCCTGCCTATCCAGAAATTTTAGCTGGAGATTTAACAGATAAATTAATGGAGCAAATTAAACAATTTGAACCTGGTTTTACATTCGGTGAACGTGCAGAAACTATTGATAAATTAGAGGATGGAACATTTATAGTGACTACAAATAAAGGAACTAAACATCACGCAAAAGTGGTAGCAATTGCTGGTGGATTAGGAAGTTTTGAACCAAGAAAACCACCAATTCCGAATATTGCAAATTTTGAAGATAGCGGAGTAGAATACATTATTCGCGATCCAGAATTGTACAGAAATAAAAAAGTAGTGATTTCTGGCGGAGGAGATTCTGCTTTGGATTGGGCTATTTTTTTAACCAATATTGCATCAGAAGTAACCTTAATTCACAGAAGAAATGAATTTCGTGGTGCATTAGATTCCGTAGAAAAAGTTCAGGAATTAAAGAATTTAGGGAAAATTAGAATGATTACACCAGCGGAAGTTATTGGGATTTCAGGTAATGAAAAAGTAACGGGAGTTTCGATTTCCGAAAATGGAGAAGAACCCTATATTTTAGAAACGGATCATTTTATTCCGCTTTTTGGATTATCGCCAAAATTAGGTCCAATAGGAAATTGGGGTTTAGAAATTGAGAAAAACGCAATTATTGTTGACAACTCTTTAGATTATCAAACAAATATTCCGGGAATTTATGCAATTGGGGATGTAAATACGTATCCAGGGAAACTGAAATTAATTTTATGTGGGTTTCACGAAGCAACATTAATGTGTCAGAGTGCATACAAACGTATATATCCAAATAAAAAATATGTAATGAAATATACCACAGTTGGTGGTGTAGATGGTTTTGATGGCACTAGAAAAGAAGCTCAAAAAGCGGTTGTATTAGCGATACGGTAAATCAGTAAATAGGTTTTAGTAATTAGTAACTAAGTATTAGTAAAATAGTAATTAGGAGTTAGTAAAAAGTAAAAAGTAGTTAGTTTATTCTTGTAATTATGTTTAGATTGTAGTAGTTTAATTTAAAATATTCATATTATGGGAGTTCAGAAATTTGAGGAGTTAATAGTTTGGCAAAAAGGACAAGATTATTCAGTATTAATTTACGATAATTTTAAAAAGAATAGAGACTATTCATTTTGTGACCAGATAAAAAGAGCTTCAGTTTCGATTTCAAATAATATTGCTGAAGGTTTTGATAGAAGAACAAATCCTGATTTCAAAAGATTTTTATATATCTTTGGCATCAAATAGTGAAACAAGGTCAATGTTATATTTGGCTGTAAGACTTAATTTTATTTCTAAAGAAGTTTCATCAGATTTAATTTATAAATCTAACGAGATAGCAAAAATGCTATTCGGATTAATAAAATCGTTAAAGTAATAGATCCCTACTAACTACTAAAACCTAGTTACAAACTACTCAAAGTAATGCAAGATATAAATATAAAAATAACTGACAGAAACGGTGTATTGCATGCTATAGTTGCACCAACAGATATGGCAATGAATTTAATGGAAGTTGTTCGCGCTTTTGAACTTGCAGAAGAGGGAACTATTGGGGTTTGTGGCGGTATGGCAATGTGCGCTTCTTGTCAATGTTATATAAATTCAGATCATCAATTGCCAGAAAAGCAAGACGAAGAAGAGGCGATGTTATCTGAAGCATTTCATGTTAAAAAAAACAGCAGGTTGGGTTGCCAAATTGCAATAACAAAAGATTTAGAAGGATTAGAAATCGAGCTAGCGCCAGAAAGTTAATTAATGGAAAATGTATTAAAAGAACCACTTATAAAAAGTTATTCTATTTGTTTAAAAGATGATGTAGAACGTTTTTCGAAATCACTAATTTATTCGCTTTTTGATGAAGAGTATAAACAGGATAATTACACTGAAACCCGAATTAAGTTTATCAATATTTTAAAAAGATTACAAATTCTTGAACCAGAAATTATTTGGGAAAATTATGAAAGTAGTTTTTTAAATGTAAGAATAAAGTTAGATTTAGATGCAGTTGCAACAGAAAAAAACGATCCAGCTTGCAAAAGTTTAGAAGAGGTTTATTTAGCGTATCCTGGCTTTTTTGCAATTGCTGTTTACAGATTAAGTAACACGTTATTAAAATTGGATGTTCCTATTTTACCAAGAATGATGAGCGAATATGCGCATAGAATTACTGGTGTAGATATTCATCCAGGAGCAGAAATAGGCGATTCTTTTTTTATTGATCACGCTACAGGAATAGTGATTGGCGAAACCACAATAATCAAAGAAAATGTAAAAATTTTTCAAGGCGTTACGCTCGGAGGAATTCAGGTTAAAAAAAGTTTAGCCAGAACAAAAAGACATCCAACAATAGAAAGAAATGTTACTATTTATGCAAATGCAACTATTTTAGGTGGCGATGTAATTATTGGAGCAAATAGCATTATTGGCGCAAATGTTTGTGTTACAGAATCTGTAGATGAAGATGTGGTAATTACAGATCAATCAAAAAATAAGATTATAAAAAAAAGACTCAAAAATGCAAACTAAAAGTATTATTGATTTTGTAGGAAAAACACCATTGGTAGAAGTTAGAAATATCTTTAAAAAAGACGGTGTTCATTTGTTATTAAAATTAGAAGGGAACAACCCAGGAGGAAGCGTAAAAGATAGAGCGGCTTACAATATGATCTCTGAAGCTTTAAGAAGAAAAAACATCAAAGAAGGAGATACTTTAGTAGAAGCAACAAGTGGAAACACAGGAATTGCATTGGCTTTAATGGCAAAGGTTTTAGGCGTAAATATGGTGTTGGTAATGCCAGAAAATTCTACAATAGAACGCGTAAAAACGATGCGTGCTTATGGCGCAGAAGTTATTTTAACTTCGCAAGAATCAGGTATGGAAGGTTCTAGAGATCACGCTTTAGAACTAAAATACAAAAAAGGATATTATCGATTAAATCAATTTGATAATACAGACAATTCCAAAGCACATTATAAAGGAACTGGACCCGAAATTTGGAAAGATACAGAAGGAGAGGTTACACATTTTGTTTGTACTATGGGCACAACAGGTACAATTATGGGTGTTTCAGATTACCTAAAAGAACAGAATGCAGCTATTGTTATTATTGGAGTTCAGCCAAAAGAAGGTGCAAAAATTCCAGGAATAAGAAATTGGCCAGAGGAATACTTACCCGCTATTTTTAACAGGAAAAAAGTAGATGAAGTTATGGAGGTAGACGAGGCAGAAGCAAAAGAGATGACACAAAGATTAGCGGAAGAAGAAGGCATTTTTGCAGGAATGAGTAGTGGAGGTTCTGTTGCATGTGCTTTAAAAGTAGCCAATAATCTAGAAAAAGGGGTTGTTGTTGCAATTATTTGCGATCGTGGAGATCGATATTTATCGTCAACTTTATTCGAAAAGTAAATAATTGGAATTTAGATTTGAGAATAAAAAAATAATCCGTTAATTTGCAGTTCAGTTCATAAACTTATTGATACGTTATCACGAAAGGCAGAGGGATTAGACCCTATGAAGCCTTGGCAACCTCTCATTTTTTTGAGAAAGGTGCTACATTCTACTTTTATATGATGAATTTATTTTCAGAATTTAAGGACAGATAACAGCGAAAAAAACACCTTTCCTGATGACATGTTGATAAATAATATCATAAAATGTCAAAAATACATACTCAATTAAAACAAAGAATCCTTGTGCTAGATGGCGCAATGGGAACAATGTTGCAGCAATACAATTTCTCTGAAGAAGATTTTCGAGGCGAACGTTTCAAGGATTATCCAACTTCATTGAAAGGAAATAACGATTTACTTTCTTTAACCCAACCAAAAGCAATTGCAACAATTCATGCAAAATACCTTGAAGCTGGTGCAGATATTATAGAAACCAATACTTTTTCTAGCACTACCATTGCCATGGCAGATTATAATATGCAAGATTTGGTTTACGAACTAAATTTTGAATCTGCAAAAATTGCTAAAAAAGTAGCCGAAGAATTTACTTTAAAAAATCCGAAGAAACCAAGATTTGTAGCTGGTGCAATTGGACCCACAAACAGAACAGCAAGTTTAAGTCCCGATGTAAATAAACCAGAATACAGAGCGGTTACTTTTGATGATTTACGCATTGCGTATAAACAACAAACCGAAGCATTATTAGACGGTGGAGTAGATTTATTATTGGTCGAAACTATTTTTGATACTTTAAATGCAAAAGCTGCATTATTTGCAATTGATGAAGTGCAAGCAGAACGAAATATCCAAGTTTCGATTATGGTTTCTGGAACAATTACAGACGCTTCAGGTAGAACTTTATCTGGGCAAACAGTAGAAGCTTTTTTGATATCAATTTCACACATTCCCCTGTTAAGTGTCGGATTTAATTGTGCTTTAGGAGCAAAACAATTGCAACCTTATTTACAAAGATTAGCTAGAGAAACAGATTTTTATACATCTGCGCATCCAAATGCTGGTTTGCCAAATGCTTTTGGAGAATATGATGAATCGCCAGAAGAAATGAAAGGTTATATAGAGGAATATCTAAAAAATAATTTGGTGAATATTATCGGTGGATGTTGTGGAACGAATCCAGATCATATAAGAGCAATTGCTGAAGTAGCTGAAAATTATGAACCCAGATCCCATCCCTCAATCCATTCCCAAACGGAAGGGAAGTTTTTGTAGAGCATATTTAATATATCAAGAATAAGAAAAGTAATTCTACATTTAAAAGGATACCATTTAAAATGAGCAATCAAAATAAAAATAAGCAACTTGAAAAAGAATCTTCTCTTCGAGAAGAAGCTGGAGAGAATCGAAAATTCTTACGATTATCAGGATTAGAACCTTTAATTCTAAATGAGAATAGCAACTTTATCAATATTGGAGAAAGAACAAATGTCACAGGTTCAAGAAAATTCTTACGATTAATAAAGGACGAAAAATATGATGAAGCGTTAGCGGTTGCTAGAGATCAAGTTGAAGGTGGCGCGCAAATTCTCGATGTAAATATGGATGAAGGAATGTTGGACGGCGTTTATGCGATGACCAAATTCTTAAATTTAATTGCATCAGAACCAGATATTTCTCGAATTCCGATTATGATAGACAGCTCGAAATGGGAAATTATTGAAGCTGGATTAAAAGTTGTGCAAGGAAAATCGGTTGTAAATTCCATCAGTTTAAAAGAAGGAGAAGAAACTTTTATTCGTCAAGCAAAATTAGTAAAACGGTACGGAGCAGCTGTAATTATCATGGCTTTTGATGAAGATGGTCAAGCAGATACATTGCAAAGAAGAATTGATATTTGTAAACGTTCTTATAGAATATTGGTGGACATTGTCCACTTTCCGTCAGAAGATATCATTTTTGACCCGAATATTTTTCCAGTGGCAACAGGAATGGAAGAGCACAGAAAAAATGCGATAGACTTTTTTAAAGCTACGAAATGGATTCGTGAAAATCTGCCAAACGCGAATGTTTCTGGAGGTGTAAGTAATGTCTCTTTTTCATTTCGTGGAAATAATTTGGTAAGAGAAGCCATTAATTCAGCTTTTTTATACCATGCAATACAACACGGAATGACTATGGGAATTGTAAATCCGACGATGTTGGAGATTTACGATGACATTCCTAAAGATTTATTGCAAAAAGTTGAAGATGTTTTGTTTGATAAATCTGATAATGCTACTGAAGAACTTTTAGATTTTGCAGAAAGTATAAAAGACAATCAAAAAGAAGCAATAACCAAAGTTTTAGAATGGAGAAGTTTTGATTTACAAAAACGAATTACACATAGTTTAGTAAAAGGATTTGATGCCTTTATTATTGAAGATGTTGAAGAAGCAAGATTAGAAGCTTCAAAACCAATTGAAGTTATTGAGGTTAATTTAATGGCTGGAATGAATGTGGTTGGCGATTTATTTGGAAGCGGAAAAATGTTTTTGCCACAGGTTGTGAAATCGGCACGAGTAATGAAAAAAGCGGTGGCTTATTTACAACCGTTTATTGAAGCAGAAAAAGATGGAAAACAAGAATTTTCTGGTAAGATATTAATGGCAACTGTAAAAGGTGATGTGCATGATATTGGTAAAAATATTGTGTCTGTAGTTTTGGGTTGCAACAATTACGAAATTGTAGATTTAGGTGTAATGGTTGCGCCAGAGAAAATTATTGAAGCTGCAAAAAGAGAAAATGTAGATATGATTGGTTTAAGCGGATTAATTACGCCTTCCTTAGATGAAATGGTGTATTTATCCAAAGAAATGGAACGTCATAATTTTACAGTTCCGTTGTTAATTGGTGGTGCAACAACCTCAAAAGCACATACTTCTGTGAAAATTTCTCCTAATTATTCAAATACGGTTGTTCATGTAAATGATGCGTCAAGAGCAGTAACTGTTGTTGGGAATTTATTGCACAAAAATAATGCTGTTTACAAGGAGCAAATTAGAGAAGAATATGAGAAATTTCGAGAGAACTTCTTAAGAAGAGGGAAGCAAAAAGAATATGTTTCAATTGAGGAAGCAAGAGAACAGAAGTTTCAGATCGATTGGGAAAATTCTAATATTACCAAACCAAATCAACTCGGAATTCAGGTTTTGCAAGATTTCGATATCGAAAAATTAGAACTTTTTATTGATTGGACACCGTTTTTTAGAAGTTGGGATTTGCATGGTAAATATCCTGCAATTTTAACAGACGAGGTTGTTGGAGAACAAGCTACAGAGTTATTCAAAGATGCAAAAGAATTATTAAAAAGAGTCTTTGATGAAAAGTTGCTGAAAGCAAAAGCAATTTTCGGATTATTTCCTGCAAACACAATTAATGATGATGATATTGAAATTGATACCTCTATTATTTCAAGTGAATCGAGAAATCTCACATTTCTAACGTTACGCCAACAATTAAAGAAAAGAAAAGAAGTGCCGAATATTGCGTTAGCAGATTTTATTGCGCCAAAAGAAAGCGGAATTCAAGATTATATGGGCGCTTTTTGTGTTTCTACAGGTTTTGGAACAGCCGATTTAGCGGCGAAATTTGAAAAAAATCTCGATGATTACAATTCAATTATGATAAAAGCATTGGCGGACAGATTAGCAGAAGCTTTCGCGGAATATTTGCACAAAGAAGTACGTACAAAACATTGGGGTTATGCATCCGCAGAAAATTTAACGAACCAAGATTTAATTCAAGAAAGCTACAAGGGAATTCGCCCTGCGCCAGGATACCCAGCTTGTCCAGATCATTTAGAAAAGAAAACAATTTGGAAATTATTAAAGGTGGAAGAAGAAATAGGCGTTATAATTACCGATAGTTTGGCAATGTGGCCAGCAGCAAGTGTTTCTGGTTATTATTTTGGAAATGAACAAGCAAAATATTTCGGATTAGGAAAAATAAATAATAGTCAGTTAGAAAGTTACGCTAAACGAAGAGGTATAAGTAAAGAAGAAGCAGAGAAGTGGTTGAGTCCTAATTTGGCTGATTAAAAAAGCCCATCCTAACCTTCCCGAAGGGAAGGAACACTCGGATGAAAACACTTCAATCAAAAATTTAGCTCTTAAAAGAAGTTATTAATAAAAATTACCCGCAACAGTTTCCCTCCTCCGGAGGGATTAAGGGAATACTGAAATAAATTCAGCATAAATGAAAATTACAGAACATATAAAAAAAGCGAATGGGAAAACATTGTTTTCGTTTGAGATAATTCCGCCAACAAAAGGAAAGAATATTCAAGAATTGTATAATAATATTGATCCTTTGATGGAATTTAATCCGCCATTTATAGACGTAACTACATCTAGAGAAGAGTATGTTTATATTAATAAAAACGATGGGTTACTGGATCGGAAAATCACAAGAATGCGTCCAGGAACGGTTGGTATTTGTGCTGCAATTAAGCATAAATATAATGTAGATACTGTGCCGCATGTGCTTTGTGGAGGTTTTTCTAAAGAAGAAACAGAATATTTATTGGTGGATTGTCACTATTTGGGAATCGATAATGTGATGGCATTGAGAGGTGATGCAATGAGTCATCAAAAGTATTTTGAACAGACAAATGGCGGGCATCAATACGCAACCAATTTAGTTGAACAGATTAAAAATTTGAATTGTGGCAAATATTTACATGATGTTATTGAAGCAGATCACAAGTCAGATTTTTGCATTGGAGTTGCAGGATATCCAGAAAAACACATGGAATCTCCTTCTTTGCAAACTGATTTAAAACGCTTAAAAGAAAAAGTTGATGCTGGAGCAGATTATGTGGTTACTCAAATGTTTTTTAATAATAAAAAGTATTTCGAATTTGTGGAAGCTGCAAAAAATATTGGCATAAATGTGCCTATTATTCCGGGTATAAAACCAATTGCAGTAAAGCGTCATTTACAATTATTGCCACAAGTTTTTAAAATCGATTTTCCAGAAGAATTGATTAAATCTGTAGAAAAATGCACTACAAATGCTCAAGTGAGACAGGTTGGTGTGGAATGGGCAATTCAGCAATCTAAAGAATTATTAGCAGCTAATGTTCCTGTTTTGCATTATTATTCTATGGGAAAATCGTCAAATATTGAACAGATTGCATCGGCAGTTTTTTAAATGTAAGAATAAAGTCAATTGATAGACAAATAGTAAAAAGTAATTTCACAAAACGGAAACGAATTTTATTTTAACTACTTTTGTACTACGAAATTAAAATATCAATTTAAAAAATAAATAGAATGGCATTAGAAATAACAGACGCAAATTTTGAAGAGCTTGTATTAAAATCAGATAAGCCAGTATTGGTAGATTTTTGGGCGGCTTGGTGTGGACCTTGTAGAATGGTTGGACCAATTGTAGACGAAATTAGCATAGAATATGAAGGTAAAGCAATTGTTGGAAAAGTAGATGTTGATGCGAATCAAGAATTTGCAGCAAAATACGGAGTACGTAACATTCCAACAGTTTTGATTTTCAAAAACGGAGAAATTGTAGATAAACAAGTTGGTGTAGCACCTAAAAATGTTTATACAGGTAAAATTGATGCAGCTTTATAAAAAAGAGACTCAATTAATATATTACAAAAGGTTTGGCAAATGCTGAACCTTTTTTTATTTTAGATGAATATGATAAACCTATCCGAAATAAAATCATCAGAAATTAAAAACCTCGCATTGTTGGCAAAACAAGTTGTAGAAGGTTTTATAACGGGCATGCATAAAAGTCCGTTTCATGGTTTCTCGGTTGAGTTCTCTGAACATAAACTCTACAATAATGGAGAAAGCACACGGCACATCGATTGGAAACTATTTGCCAAAACAGAAAAACTCTACACAAAAAAATATGAAGAGGAAACCAATTTACGTTGCCATATTATAATTGACAACTCGGCTTCTATGCATTATCCAGTTGTCAAGAATCAAACGTTAGATTCTTTAAGTAAAGTAGGTTATGCGGCAGTTGCATCCGCAGCTTTAATGGAGGTTTTAAAAAGACAACGAGATGCTGTTGGATTAAGTATTTATTCTGATTCTTATGAATATTACGCGCCAGAGAAAGGAAGCGACAGACACAGAAAAATGTTGTTGCATCAATTAGAGCAATTATTAGTATCAGAATCTGCATCAAATACAGAAACCTATAAATATTTGCATGAAATAGCAGAAAAAATTCACAGACGCTCTTTAATTTTTCTTTTTACAGATATGTTTCAAACTTCCACAGATAAAGAAAAGCTGTTTGATGCGTTACGTCACTTAAAATATAACAAACATGAGGTAGTTTTGTTCCATACGTATGATGCAAAAACCGAATATGAGTTCAATTTCGACAATCAACCAAAGAAATTTGTAGATTCAGAAACTGGAGAAGAAATAAACTTATATGCAGAAAATATAAAGGAGCAATACACGATTTTGATGGATGCGTATTTTAAAGAATTGAAAAATAAATGCTTACAATATAAAATTGATTACGTTCCTGTAGATATTAATAAAGGATATAACACGGTTTTAACATCATATATTGTTAGTCGAAAAATTTTTAAATAAAATATTAAATTTGGTTTGTAAATATAAAAATCTATGTTATATTTGCATCCGCTAAACGCAACGGTCTGGTAGTTCAGCTGGTTAGAATGTCGCCCTGTCACGGCGAAGGTCGCGGGTTCGAGTCCCGTCCAGACCGCGAAAGGGAAGTTTTATACTTCCCTTTTTTTATTCTTTATACTCAAATTCTCATTATTTACAAGCTCTTTCGAGAAATTAAAAGTATCATATGATAACATTCAATATCATATGATAAAACAAATTCAGGTACATATTTCGGTACAGTATTTTTTTTCACTAAATTTAGATTCTACTAAATCTTTTTTTAATGGCGTCTATAAATTTCTTCTTACGTAACAAATCCACAAATAAAGAAACTCCTATTAGTATTAAAATCCTATTACCCGAAAAAAAGGATTTGGTCTATTCCACAGGATTAAAAATTATTCCGAAATATTGGGATTCTAAAAATCAAAAAGTTAGAGATAAAATTGAAGTCTTCGATATAAAAGATGTAATTAATGTAAAGCTCTCTAAAATTAAGTCTTTTGCAGAAGATGAATATTTGAAGTTAAAAATTGCAAACGAATTATCCAAGGATAGTATAAAAGAAAAACTAGATATACATTTTAATAGAAGATTGGCTAAAGTTGTTATTACTACCTTTTATGAATATGTTGATTCACTTATAGAAAAGTCTAAAAAGAGGGTTGCAAAAGTTACTTGGAAATCTTACGAGAGAACGGTGGAGTTATTAAAGGATTTTGAAATATCAACAAAATTTAGAATTGTATTTGAGACAATTAATATTGATTTTTATGATTCCTTTGTGGATTATTTAGAAGATTTATGCGAAATGAGTCCAAATACAATAGGTAAGCATATAAAGAATATCAAAATGTTTATGAATTCCGCAGTAGAAGATGGAATTACTAATTGTGTAGGTCATAAGCACAAACATTTTAAGGTTCTAAAAGTCGAAAGTTTTCAGGTTTATCTAAATTTGGATGAATTGAAAAAAATAGAGAAAATAGACTATGAATTGGATTCAGTAAAAGATAGGGTTAGAGATTTGTTTTTAATGGGTTCTTTTACGGGGCAAAGGATTTCTGACTGGAGAAAATTAGTAAAAGAAAATATTACGGAATTTAATAATAAGCGTTGCTTTGTCCTGAAACAGACAAAGACAAATACAGATGTAATTATTCCAATACACCCGATTATAGAAAAGATTTTCTCAAAAAGAAATGGTAATGCACCAAAATTTGTAAATGAGCAGGATATTAATTTTAATATTAAATTGATTGCCAAAAAAGCAAAGATTAATGAAGCTATTAAACAGAAAGATAACGAGCCTAAATATAGTCTAATAAGTTCCCATTCAGGAAGAAGATCTTTTTGCTCCAACGCTTATAAGTCTGGCATGGATAGCTTGGCGATTATGCAATTATCTGGTCATAAAACTGAGAAAAATTTTTTAACATACATCAAAATTAGTAGAGAGGAATTTGCAGAGCGCATAGCAAATCATGCGTTTTTTAAAAAATAAGCTATGGAGTATAAAAATATTATTAGCAGTATTTGGTTGATGAATTCAGAAACATATAATACTAAACTAAATAAAGAAATACGAAATGTATTTCCTGATACCGCAGAACGTATAAATGCTCTTGGTAAAAGTTTACCTTATGTGGAGTTTCATATAGGTAGAGTTTTAATAGATGTTTATAAGGATATTTACAGAATTGATAAAGAGTATAAAAAAGCTGTTCATTTTAAGGAAAAGTTTAATGATATAAAACTTCAAAATAAAATTGGTATCGCCCAGGTGGAATATACTGATGAACAAGGAAAGGAAATCAATGAGGAATTTATTTTGTACAAAGGGTATTATTCATGTTACGTAATAATTTTACAATACTTTTTCTTTTGTTATTTTATTGACGAAATTAGACTGGACGATAATCTTAAAATTAAAAGTCTCAACAATTTTTTGCAGGAAGAAAAGAATGATTTAGCAGAGATGCCTTATAATTATTTTATACAGTATGGTTTTTATAAATTAAAAGATTTGTTTACTGTTACAGATATTAAAGAGTACATAACTATAATTACTGATTTGATAGATGAATTAAAAGAAAAAAGCATAATTGATTTTAAAAGTCTCAATGATTTAAAAACAAATTCACTTTTTATAAATAGTCAAGTTGGGTATTTTTTCAATTTCATCATAAAAGAGAATGTAAATAGTAAAAATGATGCGTTCTTTAGTAAGCTACATAGATATTTTAAATCAAGAGAATTTTGGAAGGATGAAAAACCTAAAAGTTATTTTGAGTTTCTTGACAATAGCAAAATATATACTTATAAAAGCGGAAAACTTCAAACGCCAACAACAACAAATGAAGATGATTTTTATACTAAAATTGATGCGCTTTTGTTTGGGTTTTTGTTAAATCAGTAGAATGGTAAAACTAGAAAAATCTGCTTTTTGATGGGTATTTTAAATTTTGTTACCTTATTTTTCTAGTTCTCATCTTCAAATTTACTCTTTCATGACCAAAAACTAGAATTTCACGAAAATCTGCTCTTTTTCTTCTAGTTTATGTCCTTGTTATACTTCTCTTAAATTCGTGATTTTTTTAAATATTTGGTTTTCATAATTAAAATAAAAAACCATGAACAAAAGAACAGTACAAATTGAAAGCATATCAGCAGATGAATTATCAGCAGATATCGTAAAAAGAATCTTATCAAATTATAGATTATTACCATTAGAAGATGCAAAAGCTTTTGAAGATAAGGAAGAGGAAAAAAAGGAAGAATATATTACTATTAAGCAAACGTGTGAAATCTTTAAAATTACAAAACCAACTTTAGGTAGATGGAGAAAAGCAGGAATAGTTACTGATTACAAAATTGGTAAAGGAATTCGATTTAAAAAATCTGAAATTTTAGAAAGTTTAAAAAAAATACAACACTAAAATTTTTGATATGATTTTAACTACCGTAAACCAGATAGAAGACAATTTAAGAAAATTACATGCTTCTAATAAAGACCAGTCTAAAGAATATTTTAATAAAATATTAGCACAATTACCAGATGAATTTTCTGCAATTATAGAAGAATCATTTGAGCATAAAAGAGTTCCCAAAGAGTTTATGTTATCGTCTGTATTATTTGCCATAAGTGCATCCGTTGGTTCAACTTTTTTTATAGAGGAACTAGGATATAAAAATTATGGCAACTTATACTTTGCAATTATTGGAAGTAGGGGAGATACAAAGAGTGAAGCCATTAAAGTAGCTACAAAAAGGATTAAAGAGTTGGATGATATTCATTATAAAAGCTACCGTGAACTACTTAAAACTTACGATAAAGAAGTAGATGCAGAACCAAAAAGAAAACATCTATTAATCAAAAATGCAACAATAGAAGCAGTTCATAAAACGCATTACGAGAATCCAAATTCAATTGGCATTTGTGAAGATGAAATCTATACTTTGATAGATAAAATGGGAAATTCCAATAGTAGAGATGGTGTGCAGTATCGCTCATTTTTTTTGGAAGGATATAATAATCACGTTATTGATGTTGCTAGGGTAACTTCTAATTCTTTTAGAATACCGCAATCATACCCAACTTTTATTGGTGGAATACAAACGGAATTTGTTAGCAAGATTTTTGCAAATGGAAATTTAGAAAGTGGTTTTGTAGATAGAATTTTATTTGTTTTGCCTACTTCTAAAAATACCATACTTTCAAGAAACAAAATTTCAGAAAGTACCGTTTTAAAGTATAATAATTGCATCGATAACATTTTATCATATAAAAATCAAAGTGAAAGGGAAGATGAAGTAAAAAAAGAATTTCACATAAAACTTTCCATTGAAGCACAAGATAGTTTGTTTAATTATGTGCAAAATCTAATTTTAAAACAGCAATCTTCTAAACCTATTATTAAAGAGTACATTGCTAAAATGCAAATTTCTATACATAAACTCTCTATAATTGTTCATATGCTAAGAAACGCTTCAAGAACAAATTTTGTATCAGAAATGAATCTTGATACAATAGAATTAGCAATTCTTTTAAATGAGTTTTATTATCATAATTTTATTGAGATTTTAAAGAAGAATTCGTCTAAAAATGAGGAGCCAATAGCAATGGAAAAGATTGTGAAAATGGCTATTAAAAATAATGCACCACAAAAAGACGTAGTGTCTGTAACAGGAAAAGATAAGTCAATTGTATCTAGAGCATTTAAGAGAGTAATTAAGAAAGAGCAATCATCCAGCAACAACTAGCAACTTGCAACTAACTGTACGCCAGATTTAACTTGCTGTAAATCAAAAATATATAATGATTTTCACACTGGTTGCAAGTTGCTAGTTGCATTAGGATATATTAAATTTTAATAAAATGTTTAAAAAAGTTGATACAATTTTAAGTTTTAATAATAAAAGAAATTTTTCTTTGGTTACACCCTGTTGTAATAAAGCAAATAAAGATGGCAAATTTGTGAATTTCAAAAACTACCCAACGCATTTTGGTTATTGCCATTCCTGCGGTAAAAATACAATGCCACCAAGTATTTATATAAATGAAAAAGGAGTGCAATTTGTTTGGAATAAAACAGAAAACTGTTTTCAGGAATTATTGGATAATAGTTACAACATTGCCTTATCTCATCCAATAAATTTAAAGCCAAAAAAGGAATTAATTGTAAAGCATATTGAGCCAAGTTATATAGCTAATAATTACAACTCAAATCCAAATGATAATCTCACTAATTATTTATTTGCAAATTATGACAGGAATTTAGTCCAAAATGCAATAGATAAATATCAAATAAAATCAGCAAAAGATGGTGGCACTGTTTTTTTGTTAATTAATAGAAATAATAGAATACAAAAAGTAAAAATTAGTTATTACAATAAGTTTGGTAAACGTTCAAATAAATATAATGTACCTTTTAAAAATGATCAGGGTTATTTGGCTTGTTTGTTTGGAGAACACTTATTAGGCGATAACAAAAATATAAATCTAGTTGAAAGTGAGAAAACAGCTTTAGTATGTTCAATAATTTTCCCTCACTATATTTGGTTGTCTTATGGTGGTTCTAATGGATTAACAGATGCTAAATTAAAAGTATTACAGGGTAAGAAAATAGTAATTATACCTGACGTAAGTTTTGATGCTGTTAATATTATTAACGCTAAAAAACAAAAATTTATTAGTCTAGGTATTGATGCAACAATTTGGGATATGACTAATGGTAAAAGTGAAGCTCAATTAAAAGTAGAAAAAATACACAATGCAGATTTAGAAGATTTTTTAAGAGATATAAAACTCAATTCTTAATCATATTTTTGTTGCAAAATTGTTGTTTTTCTGTTGCTTCTTTTTTAATGTGCTATCTTTAGTTCTTTTACTTCAAAATAAGATTAAAAATCTGTTGCTTATTTGTTGATTTCTTGTTGCAACAAATTTGCAACAAAATTGCAAAAGTGTTGCAAACTTGTTGTTTTCTTGTTGCTACTAAGGTTAAAGTCATATTTTACATGATAAATAAAGGAATAACCCAAAATTATAAACTTACTTGTTTGCAACAACAAACCAATAATTTGTTTTCAAAATGTTGTTGTTTTAATAATGCTTAATTTTTATATCTAAATTTGTTGTAAACGCTATTATGAAGTAATCTGTAATTCTGCCATAATAAACAACAACAAAAATAATCCATCAAAATTTAATTTTAATATGTTTAAAAAGAATTGCAAAGTTGTTGCTAAATTGTTGTTGTTGGATTTAGAAACACTGTAAGCCTATAATTAGCAAGTAAAACAAGTAATACATTTACTATAAAATTACAAACAACAAAAACACTACTTTGTTTTAAAATAATTTTCTCCAACAAAAATTGCGCTATTCTTCTTTTAAAATTCTATTTTTAAGCCAACATTTATTTTACAAAAATTTAGCAACAAAAATATGCCAACACTAAACTGGATTGGAAAAGATAAAGTAGTAAACCACCACCAAGACGTACCGTATAAAATTTTAGAAAAGCAATATACATTTGTAGATGGTAAAGAATCTAAAGATGCCAAAAGTGAAAACAAAATTATACATGGCGATAATTTAGAAGCACTAAAAAGTCTATTACCAGAATATGAAGGAAAAATAAAATGTATTTATATAGACCCGCCATATAATACAGGTAATGAAGGTTGGGTGTATAATGACAATGTTAGCGACCCAAAACTAAAAAAATGGTTAGGGCAAGTTGTAGGTAAAGAAAGTGAAGATTTATCTCGACACGACAAATGGTTGTGTATGATGTACCCAAGATTAAAACTCTTGCATAAATTATTGGCTAATGATGGCGCAATTTTTATATCTATTGATGATAATGAACAAGCAAATTTGAGGTTGATTTGCGATGAAATTTTTGGAGGTGGGAATTTTGTTTCTAATCTGATTTGGGAAAAAAATTACTCACCAAGAAATGATGCAAAATATTTTTCTGCTTCACATGATTTTATACTAGTTTATTCTAAAGATAAAAAAAGCTGGAATAGAAATTTAGCACCAAGAACAGAAAAACAAAATAAATTTTATAAATATGATGATAATGATGGAAAAGGGAAGTGGCGACCAGACAACGTTCTTGTAAAATCTTTTTCTGAATCAGGAGTTTTTAGTATAATTAATCCAAACACAGGTAAAGATAATTTTCCTCCAAAAGGAAGTTGTTACAGGTTTAGCTATGAAAAATCAAGAGAATTATTAAAAGAAAATAGATTTTATTTTGGTAAAGATGGTAAAGGCAAACCACAACTGAAAAGGCATCTATCTGATGTAAAACAAGGAGTTGTTCCTCAAACTATCTGGAAATATGATGAAGTCTCACATAGTCAAGATGGGAAAAAAGAGTTAAATAGAATTATTGAAGGAAATATTTTTGATACACCAAAACCTCACCAATTATTAAATAGAGTTTTGCAAATTTCTACTGATAAAAACTCAATAATCCTAGATTCTTTTGCGGGTTCTGGCACAACAGCACACGCTGTTTTAAACCTGAACAACCAAGATGGTGGAAACAGAAAGTTTATTTTGGTAGAAATGGAAGATTATGCAAATACCATTACCGCAGAAAGAGTAAAAAGAGTAATTAATGGTTATGGTAAAGACAAAAAAGCAGTTGCAGGTACAAATGGCAATTTTAGTTTTTATGATTTAGGTAAACCGCTATTTTTAGATAATGATTTGCTAAATGAAGAAGTTTCTTTAGCTAAAATACAAGAGTACATTTGGTATAGTGAAACAAAAAGTAATTTTGTAGCCACAAAAGAAAGCTACCTTTTAGGTAAAACCAATAATACAGCGTATTATTTTTACTATATAAAAAATGAGTTAACAACTTTAGATGAACGTTTTTTAAGAACACTAACAACAAAAGCAACACAATATATTGTGTATGCAGATAATTGTTTGCTAGATGAAAAAATAATGGCAAAATATCACATTATTTTCAAAAAAATACCGAGAGATATTAGTCGTTTTTAAAATAAATAATTGCTACATAAAACAAAATGGAATTAAAACCATACCAACAACAAGTTATTAAAGATTTAGAAAGTTACCTTTCTTATTTGCAAAAACAAAAAAATCCTGCAAAAGCATTTAATGCATATTGGAAAGATAAAATTGGCGAATACACGTTAAATTTAGATGGTACAACAACAGGAATGCGTCCCTATAAGGATAATATTCCAGAAGCAAACCATATTGCTATAAAAGTACCAACAGCTGGTGGTAAAACTTTTATTGCGTGTAATGCCTTGCATACGTTAAACAAACATTTTAATCAAGGCAATCCAAAAGCCGTAATTTGGTTAGTTCCTTGGTCTAACTTATTGCAACAAACAGTAAAAAGTTTATCGGATTCAGGTCATCCATACAGACAAAAATTAAATAGTTTATTTAATGGTAGGGTAGAAGTGTATGAAAAAGAAGCGTTGTTGCAAGGTGCTAATTTTGATCCAGCTTCTGTTTTAGAACAATTAAACATTTTTGTTTTCAATTTTAGTAGTTTACGTATTAATTCCAGAAAAAAAGAAGATAGAAAAGTTTTTCAGCAAAATGGTTCATTAGAAAAGTTTAGAGATTTTATAGATGAGGATTTGTTATTGCCAGACACAGATGAAACAGCATTAATAAATGTAATTAGAAGTTTAAATCCTATTGTAATTGTAGATGAAAGCCACAATGCAGAAAGTGATTTAAGTGTAGAAATGCTAAACAATTTAAACCCATCTTTAGTATTAGATTTAACAGCAACACCAAAAGAAAACAGTAATATTATAAGTTTTGTAAATGCGATGGCTCTTAAAAAAGAGAACATGGTAAAATTGCCTGTAATTGTTTATAATCATAATAGAAAAGAAGATGTTATAAGTAGTGCGTTACACCTGCAAAGACAATTAGAATTGCTAGCGCAAGAAGAAGAAAAAGAAACAGGTACTTACATTAGACCTATCATTTTGTTTCAGGCGCAATCAAATATCAAAGGCAAAAACAACACAACTTTTCAGAAAATAAAGGAGCAATTAATAAAATTAAAAATTCCAGAAGAACAGATAAAAATAAAAGTAAGTGGTATAGATGAATTACAGGGAATAGATTTAATGGCAAAAGATTGTCAAGTAAGATATATTATAACTGTTAACGCATTAAAAGAGGGTTGGGATTGCCCTAACGCTTATATTTTAGCATCCCTTGCAGATAAATCTTCGGCAGTAGAAGTAGAGCAGATTTTGGGTAGAGTTTTAAGACAGCCGTATGTTACAAAACATAAAAATCAGTTATTAAATGTTTCTTTTGTCTTAACGGCATCAGCAAAATTTAATGAAACATTAGATAGTATTGTAAAGGGATTGCAAGATTCTGGTTTTAGTAAAGATGATTATTATGCAGAAGAATTAACAGACGAAGAAGAGGAAGAAAGTGATTTTTTACAAAAAGAATTATTTGAAACAGAAGAAGCACCTAAATCTGACGATGATTTTAATGTGGATGATGTTGATTTTAAATTTGATGAAATCGTTACCATTGAAGATTTAAAAAGTGGAAGTTCTTTAATAAACCATATTACAGAAAAAGCAATAAGTGATATTGATGCTTTTGAAGAAAAAGTAAAAGCTATTGATGGCGATGAAGCTTCTAATTATTTATCTCAAGTTATGAATAAACACCCTAAAAGATATTCTATTGATAGTCGATTCTATGAAAAAGTAAATCAACTGAGTTTACCACAATTTTTTAAAAAAGTTGATGAAAATGAATTGCACAACAATATACTTTTTGAAGAGTTAACAACTTATGATACCTTTTTGAATAAAAACAGTTTGTTGGATGGTTTTATATTGTCCAATCAAGATTCAACTATAAACTTTGAAGATACTTCGGCGGATATTTATAAAGTAGATTTTGATGAAAGTAAAAGAACAACGGCAGTAAAAAAGCTATCTAAAAGAGCGAAGTCACTTTTGTTAGAAAATATTTTATCAAAACCACAGGATAAACAAATTTCTGACGTTAGTAGTATTATAGTTTCTAAGTTGGGAGATATGACTCCAATTTCTGAACAGGAATTAAAAAAATATGTATCAAGAGTTTTTGACAATCTAAATTCAGAGCAAATAAGTGATATCATAGAAAATGATTTTATTTACATCAAAAAAATTAAGGATAAAATTAAGACGTTAACAAGTGTTCATGCTAAAGAACGTTTTAATTTCTATTTAGAGTGTGAAGATATTTTTACAAAACCAAATTTTAATTTTCCAGAAACAATTATTCCATTATATCCAAGTACTCCAATTTCTAAATCATTATACGAAAGAGAGGAGAAAATGAATAATTATGAACAAGAAATGATTCTTGAAATTGCTTCACTTGAAAATGTGGAATTTTGGCACAGGAATTTAGAAAGAGGTAAAGGTTTTTATTTAAATGGATTTAATTCTAATCATTATCCAGACTTTATCATATATACAAAAAAAGGTAATATTATTATAATTGAGACCAAGGGCGATGTCTATGATAATGATGATAGTAGTGATAAAAATAAGTTAGGTAAGATTTGGGCGCAAAAAGCGGGCGATAATTATAAATACTTTATGGTATTTCAGACTAAAAATGTTATTGACACTTATAATTCTAAAACCATTATTGAAGTATTGAAAAGATTGTAAAATGTTAATAAAACAATCAATGTAAAACAGTTTATTTAACTAATGAGTGTTAAATTTGCACAAAAAAATAACCTATAGGTTAATTTAATGAAAATATTCCGTACATTTGATGAACAATATGAGGGTGTGTATCTTGCATGCTTTACAGATTGTTCTTTTTATAAAACATCAGAAGCGTATGAAACAGAACTGGATAAATTACAGGATCATCTTCAAGATCCATTATTCGTGCGAAGCTTTATTAAATCTCCCAATTCTGGCTGGAAAAAAGGAGATTACAAAAATGACACTTTAAATTTTTTAGTAAAAAAAGTACTTAAAGAAGTTGCAGACTTGTTTGATAAATTAGATGAACTAATAGAAGAATCTCAAAATGGCAATTGTTTCGAACTCTTATTTGATGAATTTGTTGAATTATCAAAGCCAGAACGCTATGATGATCCAGGAAGAAAAAAGATGTACACATATGATTATGGTTCGTTATTGCGAATATTTGGAGTTAAATTAGGTAATAATGCAATTATTATATCAGGTTATGGCATAAAATTAGTTGGTAAAATGCAAGATACTAATGCATTGCAATTAGAGTTAGATAAAATGAATTATCTGAAAAATTGGTTAAAACAAGAAAACATTACAGATTGTACAGAATTTTAATATGAAAAAAAATCTAAACAACAACATAACAAAAACTGCTAAAAGTTGGAAAACTCGTGCAAAAAAAGATAGGGTTAATAGACGTAACATTTCAAGAGCTCAAGAATTTGCTATTGAATTGTTAGAGTATATGGAACTTAACAATCTCAAGCAAAAAGATATTGCCATTAAGATGGGAGTAACTGCACCACAAGTAAATAAAATTTTAAGGGCAAAAGCGAATCTAACTTTTGAAACTTTGGATAAAATAGCAGTTGCACTTGGGGTTTCAATTTCGTCTCCAAAGATAGAAACGAATTCACGTGTCCAGTCACAATTCCACCATAACTCTATGATAGTTGTTTATAAAAATAACAAACCAAAAATAGAGGAGAATTTAAGCACAGCAAAAATTGTTAGAAAAAATCCATTTATGGAGCAAACTTTAAAAGCCACAAACTTTTATGGATTTACTTCAGGAAAAATATAGTAAAAATGTCAATATATAATCAATTAGGTTTTGCTTTAACAGGATTACAAACAATTTCGTTTGCTAATATAGATGTTGCTCATAAAAAAACAGGAGAAACTAATGTTATAACAAGTTTAGGTTTTGGTATTGATATAGACGACCATACTGTTACTTGTAATGTGAAGTTTTTATTCGAAAAAAAGAAAGATCAGCCTTTTTTAATACTTGAAGTTCAAGCGTTATTTGAAATCGAAAAAAATGATTTTTTAAATAAAATGAAACAAAAAGATAATTCATATTTAATTGTAAAAGATTTAGCAATCCATTTTGCGATGTTAAGTGTTGGTTCTTCAAGAGGTATTTTACACTGCAAAACGGAAGGCACGGAGTACAACAATTATTTACTACCAACTATTGATGTAAAACAAATGCTTCCAGAAGATGTTGTTTTAAAGTTTTAAAAAATTTTAGAGTATCTAATTATTGGTCTTTTTTCTCTTAAAACGTTTTAAAATAAATAATTTTCGGTTCTTTTTTCAGTACATAATTATTTCAATAATTTACAATGTGTTGATTTTCAAATATTTAAAAATATTAAAAAAGTCCCGTCCAGACCGCGAAAAAAGCTCTTCATTTATGAAGAGCTTTTTTATTTTTTAAAGGTTTTTGGGATCAAGTCCAAAAGTTGTGGGATTTTAAATTTAATCATAAATATTTGAGAGTCTAAACAGGAAGAATTCTATGTTCCTGACACCTCTAAACTGTGTTCTAAACGCTTTAATTTTCGCATTAAAAGATTCTGCTGACGCATTTGTACTTCTGTTATCAAAATAATTTAGAATATTCTTGTAATGTGTTGACATTGTTCTAGCAATACTATTAAAGCTTTTAAACGCTGCTTGCCTTACTTTTTCATCCCATTTTGCAAGTCTACTTAGTGCAACAGTTTTGTCTTTTGTTTGATTGTATATCCAAGATAAATTTTGGCATAATTTATATGCTTTTTCTAAATCTGGATAAATTTCAAAAAGTATTTTAGCTCTTTTTTGCTGACTTTCAGTCTATTTGCTATTTGATTTATAGAGCAAATATCTACTTCTGGCTAACAATTGTTTTAGCGTATCTCCATTTGAAAGTAAGTTTGGAGTATATTTTAAAGGTTGATTTCTAGCTTTTTCTATGGCATCATTTTTTTTATCTAAAGCTACCCAAAGATGTTTAATTCTAATTTCTTGAAGTGCATCTAAAGCTAACTTTTGCACGTGAAATCTATCGATAACTTGTGTTGCTTGTGGGAATGATTTTTTAACGATTAAACCTATATTCCCAGGCATGTCTAAAGTAACTTCCTTTACTTTTTTTCTTTGTTTTAAGGGGATTTTCTGAAGTATTTTTATGACAGTTTCAGCTTTAGTTCCTTTAACCATAGCAATTAGTGCTCCTTTCTTCCCTTTGGCTTTTTTGTTGGTGACAATAGTGTATAAATCTCCATTAGAAAAAGTAGTTTTATCTATGGAAAGATATTTTCCAATATTCTCTGAAAATAATAGCCATTGTTTAGCGTGTGGTTTTTGATCCCATTGCTTAAAATCAATTAAATAATTTTTGTACCGTCTTTGTAGATTTCGAGAGCTTACACCGTAATAGGTAGCTACAACGGATGTGCTAGTGGCGTTATTCCTGACTGATCTGTTTTAAAAAAGTAGCAAATTCACTCGTAATTCTGGTGCCTTTTGCTACTGATTTCCAATCTCTAGTAATCACTTTTTTTGAAGACTCATTCAGTCAACGCCGTCTAATTATATGCAAATAACCTATTCTTACCTCGTATTGGAAAATCTTGAGCAGTAGTCTCTGGAAAAGAACTCTTTAGAACTTAATTTAACGTCTTTAAATTCTTCTGGAATAGTATTTAATTCTGTAAAATAAAAATGAAGAGCTCCTTGTTTGAGCTCGTGTTTAGTAAGTTTAAAATAATCCACAAGAATTTCTGGTAATAATAATTTTGCAATATCAATTGAGGTGTCCAAAATAGCAGTAATTTTAAATACCAAAGGTCTTTTTTTTTATTTTTGAGACATTAAGATCTCTTCAAAATCAGCTGTTTTTTCAACTTCTTGAAAAAGCATAGTTGCTTCTTTTGGCGGTATTGCTAATTTACGTTTCGTTAAATCTAACCACGCGCCAGTAACTTTTATTATTGCAGATAACTTTCCTTGTTGATTAAAAATTTCGTGCGTAAGTTTCCAACGTTCATTATTTGCAGATAATCCAGCTATTTTTAAATTCACAGAAATATCTTCTCCCATGTGAATTTCTTTTCTAAAAAAAGTTTCTTCATGAAATAAAATAGGACCAATATTATATTTGGTAAATTCTTCTATAGAAAAGTTTTTGCTGATAAAAAATCGTGCTCGTGCTTCTGCAGCATAATCGTTATAAGCGGTGTGACGCATGTGTCTGTTGGGATCAAAATCAGACCATTTTGTTTTAAAATCTATTGTATAACTCATTGTTATTTTAATTTTTTGTCTTTTTTAAAACGAATTATTTAGAAAACACATTGATTTGTGAAAATATAAAACCTGACACATTTAAAGTATCAGGTTTAACGTTTTATAGAATAAGAAATTAATTTTTAACCAACTGATTTTTGTTTTTTAACTTCAATTCACTCAATACTTTTATCGCTTCAGACATATACATATCTTTCGATAAATTTTTATGCCATGTAATTCTATTTTGATTTAAAGTAGAATCTTTTGCTAAATCAGCCAATTCATATTTTGGAGAAGTAAATTTAAAATTCGATTCATAATCAAAAACCGATTTGTATTTTTCTGCTTCTTTTTCTTTCGCTTTTCCTTCTTTTACAAAATCAGTATAATTTAAGGAATACGATGTTTTTTCTAGGTTATTTTTCAGCCATTTAGCATAATCATTTACTAATTTAAAATTCTTGCTATCTGCAATTCTCATTTTACTAGTATTAACCACATCAGAAAAATTTTCGTAAGAATTTATTTTGGTGTAATTCGCCTGTTTTACTTTATCCCAAGCTAAAGCACCATCTAAATCGCGTTCACCAAATTTCATGAAAGAAAACCTGCTTGGCATCGCAATATCAGAATAGACGCCTTCCATTTGAGTAGATCCGCCGTTGATTCTGTAAAATTTCTGAATCGTCATTTTTAAATATCCTAAATCTTCTTCGTAATTAGGATAAAACTTGTTGATCGGTAAAATATTTTGAACAGTTCCTTTTCCGTAAGTTTGGTTTCCGCCAACAATTACAGCTCTGTTATAATCTTGCATTGCAGCCGCAAAAATTTCTGATGCAGAAGCAGATAATTCATTGACTAAAACTACCAAAGAACCATCCCATTGTATTTTAGGATCTGTATCACTTTGAATTACAGGGGTTTCACCTCTGTATTTTACTTGAACAATCGGGCCTTTTTCTATAAACAAACCAGCAATTTCTATCGCAGTTTTTAAAGAACCACCACCATTATTTCTTAAATCAACTAATAAACCGTCTACTTTTTCTTTTTTTAAACGTTCTATTTCTTGCTCCATATCTTTGGCAGAATCTCTGTAACTAGCTTCACTAAAATCGATGTAAAAACGAGGTAAATCTATAATTCCGTATTTTTTTCCGTCTTTTTCTACAATGCTAGATTTTACGAAAGTTTCTTCTAATTCAACAATATCTCTAACAATTGTGATCACTTGTGTAGAACCATCAATTTTTTTCTTAACGGTTAATTTCGCTTTCGTGCCCTTTTTTCCTTTGATAAATTTAATCGCTTCATCTAAACGCATACCAACAATATCTAAAGGTTCTTCATTGCCTTGCGCAATTTTTAAAATAATGTCGCCTTCTTCTAAATCGCCTTGTTTAAAAGCTGGTCCTCCAGAAATCAACTCCATAACTTGGGTGTAAATTCCTTTTTTCTGTAAACGTGCGCCAATTCCTTCTAGCTTTCCAGACATATCTTGATCGAATTTTGTCTTAATATCTGGACTCATATAGGTTGTATGCGGATCGAAAGCACCAACAATACTATTTAAAAAGGTAGAAAACCAATCGTCACTTTCTAATTCTTCAATTCTCTCATAAAGCTCCTGCATGTTTTTCAACACTTCTGCTCTTGCTTCTTTTTCAATGCTTGCAAATGATTTTTTCTTATAATTTTTATCGTCTTTAAATTTTTTATTTTCTAAAGATTGCTTGTCTTCAATTTGAGCAAGCGTGCTTAATTTTAATTGTTTTCTCCAGTATTCACAAAGCTCTATGTGGTCTTTAGCATAATCTAATTTGCTATAATCAACATCAATAGATTCGTTTTCAGTAAAGTCAAAAGGATTAATTAAAATCTCGCCATAATATTGCTTGGCAGTTTTTATTTCCTCTAAAAAGCGACTATAAACTAAATTATAAAATGATAAATCAGATTTCTTCAATTGGTTATCTATTTCATATTTATATTTAGAGAACTCTTTGATATCTTTTTGAGTAAAATATCTTTTTGATGGGTCTAAACCTTCAATAAAACTAGTATAAACTTGTTTAGAAAAATCATCGTTCATCTCTTTTACAGCATAATGTCCTTTAGTCAGCATATATTGTAAAACAGTAACTAATACTTTATCTTTTTCTGGATCATTATCTGTTTTAGCTTGCGCTGTAAAATTAGTAAACAATAATATTAAGGTTAAAAACGGAGTAAATATTTTAAATTTTGTTTTCATATACAATAGGTCTTTTTTTTAGAGAATACTTACGAAATAAACAATCAATTTACTAAAATAATGCTTTTTGCGATTATTTTTTAGAAATTTTCTTTCTAGTGATACATTTTACGCCAAAAATATTTCTCACTCGAAATTAAGCAAAATGAATGCCAAGTATTCCTTATGAAATGTTAAATTCGGTTTGCAAATTTTAAGTTACTTTTGTTACATAAAATAAATTTCATGCCAGATAAGCCACTAATTTTAGTTACAAATGATGATGGAATTACAGCTCCAGGATTGCGAGCGTTAATTGCAATTATGAATACAATAGGTGATGTTGTAGTTGTTGCACCAGATAATCCGCAAAGCGGAATGGGTCACGCAATTACAGTAAATAATGTATTGCATTGCAACCCAATTACTATAGATGACGGACCGCAACTAGAATACACGTGTTCTGGAACGCCAGCAGATTGTGTAAAAATGGCAGTAAGTGAAATTTTAAATAAAAAACCAGATTTGTGTGTTTCTGGAATTAATCACGGTTCAAATTCGTCGATAAATGTTATTTATTCTGGTACAATGAGTGCTGCTGTAGAAGCAGGAATTGAAGGAATCCCTGCAATTGGTTTTTCATTATTAGATTATAAATGGCACGCAGATTTTAAACAAGCTGCAGAATTTGTGAAAAACATTACCTTAAATGCAATTTTAAACGGAATTCCAGAAGGTGTAGTTTTAAATGTGAATATTCCTAAAATAAAAAAAGAGGAAATTAAAGGAATAAAAATTTGCAGACAAGCAAACGGAATTTGGAAAGAAAGTTTCGATAAAAGAATTAGTCCGTTAGGCAAAGAGTATTATTGGCTTTCTGGCGAATTTGTAAATAAAGACAAAGGACAAGATACCGATATTTATGCGTTAGAAAATGGCTATATTTCTGTTGTTCCTGTTCAATTTGATATGACTGCACATCATATGATTCAAAAACTAAACGCATGGCAAATGTAAAAAAAGATATGTTTATCGGCTTTTTGGTTGGGATCTTTGCAACTGCAGCTGGTGTCTTTTTATATTTAGAATATTTTTCGAATTACGAATTTGAGGAAAGTTTACAAATGATTATTAAAGGGAATTTGTCGGGAAAAGTTTTATCTATTGCTGCAATTCCGAATATTTTTGTGTTTTTCGTTTTCTTGAAAAAAAATCAAGATTACAGAGCAAAAGGAGTTTTAGCTGCGGTTATTTTAATCGCAATTATAACTTTACTATTAAAGTTCGGTTAAATGAAATACTACATTATTGCAGGCGAAGCCTCTGGAGATTTACATGGCTCAAATTTAATGAAAGCTATTTTTGAAAAAGATACATCGGCAGAAATTCGTTTTTGGGGAGGAGATTTAATGCAAAATGTGGGCGGTACATTAGTAAAACATTACAAAGAACGTGCTTTTATGGGGTTCATAGAAGTAGCTATGAATCTCTCGAAAATTTTAGGATTAATAAAATTTTGTAAAAAAGATATTGCTTCATTTAATCCCGATGTGATTGTTTTTATCGATAATTCTGGATTTAATTTACGAATTGCAGAATGGGCAAAGGCAGAAGGTTTTAAAACTAATTATTATATTTCTCCTCAAGTTTGGGCGAGTAGAGCTAGCAGAGTAGAAAATATCAAAAGAGACGTAGATGAGCTTTTTGTGATTTTACCTTTCGAAAAAGAGTTTTATAAAAAATATAATTATGATGTTCACTTTGTTGGACATCCTTTAATTGATGCAATTGCAGATAGAACGCAAGTAAAAGAAAAAGTTTTTAGAGAGACGCATCAATTAACTCAAAAACCAATTATTGCTTTATTGCCAGGAAGTAGAAAGCAAGAAATTTCTAAAATGCTTTCTGTAATGTTAAAAATGGTTGATAAATTTACCGATTATCAATTTGTAATTGCAGGTGCGCCAAGTCAGGATTTTGAATTTTATCAATCTATAATCGGTAAGAAAGAAGTCGCTTTTATCAACAATAAAACGTATGATTTATTGAGTGTTTCAACAGCTGCTTTAGTGGCTTCTGGAACGGCAACTTTAGAAACAGCGTTGTTTAAAATTCCGCAAGTAGTCTGCTACAAAGGGAGTTGGGTTTCTTACCAAATTGCAAAAAGAATAATTACTTTAAAATTTATTTCTTTAGTAAATTTAATTATGGATAAAGAAGTTGTAAAAGAGTTAATTCAAAACGATTTTACATCAAAGAATTTACAAAAAGAATTGACGAAAATTTTAGACGACAGTCACCGAAAAAAAATGTTTGTTGACTATTATGATTTAGAACAAAAATTGGGTGGAAAAGGAGCATCAGAAAAAACAGCAGAATTGATAGTTTCAAATTTAAAAATAATTTAAGGTGAACAGAATTTTACTTTTATTATTTATTGTTTTACTATTGATGAGCTCTTGTGCATCCTCAAAAAATATTTCGAACACAAAAGCGGATAGTATTATTACCAATGCAGAAAAATACATTGGCACATCTTATAAATATGGAGGAACTAGCCGTGCTGGTATGGATTGCTCTGGGTTAGTTTACACAGCTTTTGCGGAAGAAAACATTCAATTGCCAAGAGTTTCTAGATATATGGCAAAAGAAGGAACTAAAATTCCGCTTAAAAAAGTAAAAAAAGGTGATTTATTGTTTTTTAAAACTTTAAGTAGCAGAAGAATTAATCATGTTGGTGTTGTTTCATTTGTAGAGAATAAAAATATTAAATTTATTCATTCTACTAATTCTAGAGGAGTTATAGAATCTTCTTTACTAGAAAAATATTGGAAAAAAGCTTTTGTAAAAGCAATTAAAATAGTAAATTAAAGTAGTTAAAAGTTATTGCTTTTTTACAGCATTTGTGATTAGTATCAAAAATAATCGTTATTAATTGGCTTAAGCTTGACGATAGCTTTAAAAAGAGAAATAAAACACTACTTTTTATTCTCAATTATCCTCGTTCATTAGATAGTTGGAATTGAGTCTTGTTTCATGGTTCTAAAAGTGAAACAATCTTGTTTCTTTTTGACTTTAGATTGATTTAAAATTTATGTTGTAACTTCCTTTCGCAATGAAAAAGTTACGCAACTATTTACCATTCCATTTTTTACTTTTTTTTATAATCGGAATTTGTTTCCAGTATTATCTTGTAATCTGGAAATACGGCTTTCAAAACTTATTTTTTCTTTCAATTTCTCTGTTAAGTGTACTGTTCCTTTTTTATGTTCTAAAATATAAAATAGGTTTTACTTTTAGTATTTGGGTTTTCTTTTTTTTCTGCGGGGTTGGAACTACTTTTTTAAACGATGCGAGTAACAATAAAGCGTATTACCAAAACTATTTAAATAGACAAAATTCAGCTGTTTTAAAAATAACAAAAGTTCTAAAACCAAGTCTGTATAGCTACAAGTTTGAAGCAGAGGTCATTCAGTTGAATCATCAACAAAAAAAAGGGAAAATATTAATAAATTATAGTAAAGATTCTGTTTTTCAAAATTTAATTGTTGATGATGAAATTCTAATTAATAGCGAGTTTCAAGAAATTAATAAACCTTTAAATCCGCATCAATTTGATTACAGTAAATACCTAGAAAGACAAGGAATACAGCAACAGGTTTATATTCAAAATTATGAATTTAAAAAAATTGAGAATAAGAACAAAACACTTATAGGATATGCTTTTATTGTTCGAGAAAAAATTAAAAGTTCTTTACAGAAATATAATTTTTCTGATGATGAATTTGCTGTAATTTCTGCCTTATTATTGGGAGAGCGACAAGGGATTTCTAAAGAATTATCTGATGATTATGCAAATGCAGGCGCAATCCATATTTTGGCAGTTTCTGGTTTGCATGTAGGTATTTTGCTACTTGTTTTAATGTGGTTATTAAAACCAATTGAACTATTCAAAAATGGCAAAATTATAAAAGCAGTTTTAATTGTGTTATTTTTGTGGTTTTTTGCATTACTTGCCGGTTTATCTGCATCTGTTGTGAGAGCGGTTACTATGTTTACTTTTTTGGCGATTGGAAATGCGTTTCAATCTAAAAAAGTAATTGAATTTTCTTTAATTTCATCTGCTTTTTTACTTTTATTAATTAAACCGATGCTTCTTTTTGATGTTGGTTTCCAGTTAAGTTATTTGGCTGTTTTTGGTATTGTTTGGATGCAACCTGTTATATATCAATTTATAAAATCAAGATTTAAAGTCATCGATTTTTTTACAAAAATAATCTCTGTTTCTATTGCTGCACAATTTGCAGTTTTGCCTTTGAGCTTGTTTTATTTTCATCAATTCCCAGGATTATTTTTAGTGTCTAATATTTTTATTATTCCTGTTTTGGGAAGTATTTTAGTTGGTGGAATTCTAGTAATCGTTTTAGCGCTTTTGTCTATTCTGCCCAATCTTTTGGCTGATTTATTTGGTTGGTTTATTTCTTTATTAAACCAATTTATACAATTTGTTTCTCACCAAGAATCCTTTTTATTTGAAGATATTTCCATGTCTTTTTTGTTGATGATTGCGAGTTATGGATTGGTAATTTTTCTTTTTCAATTGTTGATAAAGGTAAATTCAAAATCGATATTATTAGCTTTGGTAAGTGTTTTTTGTTTTCAATCTGTTCTTGTTTTTGAGAAATACCAACGAAATCAGAAAAAAGAATTTATTGTGTTTCATCAATCAAGAAAAACTTTTTTAGGAAAAAGAATAGGAGCAGAGTTGAAAATATATTCGAATAGTAATTCTGAAAATCACCAGTTTTTGACAAGCTATATTGTTGGAGAGCATGTTTCTGTTAGTCACCAAAATACAATTCCTAATTACATCAAATTCAATGATGAAACTATTTTAGTACTAGATAGTTTAGGAATTTATCAACTTAAAAATCTTGAAAATCCAACAGTTTTGATCACTAATTCGCCGAAAATTAATTTAAACCGACTTATTTCAACATTAAAACCAAAACAAATTATAGCAGATGGTTCTAATTACAAAAGCTATATAAAAAATTGGAAATTGATTTGTGAAAAAAACCAAATCGATTTTAAAGATAGCAGTAGAAATGGAGCAGTTATCTTTGACTAACTTTTAATATTACTTTTAAAAGCTTTCACAAAATCTTCCCATTTTTTTGATTTGTAATCTTCACTAGAGAAAAAAGTTAAAACTTTTTCCATTGTTTTTTCATCAATATAACCGGGAATTCTATCCAATAATTTTTCATCAGAATTCATCACAATTGTGGTTGGATAACTCAATTTTCCGTCCATAATTGTCGCTGCAAATTCGTGGTATTTTGTTCTGCCTTCTTGTTTAAATTTAAATGTGTATCCTTTGTGTGTAATGTCCTCTTTACCTTCACCATCTAACTTTACAGCATAAAAATTTTCATTGATTAGTTTAATAACTTCTTTACTTTTAAACGTAGTTTTATCTAATTTTTTACAGTAGCCACACCAATCGGCATAAACATTAATTAAAATTAATTTGGGTGTTTTTTTATTCAATTCAATAGCTTTTTCAAACGAAACCCAAGAAATTTCTTGTGCTTTTAGGTTTGAAAAAGTAATTAGAAATATAAAAGTAAAAAGTATTTTTTTCATAATTTATTAATTGCAAATCACATGCCAAATTTACAAACAAAAAACCTGTTAAATTTATGTTTAACAGGTTTTTAATTTGATTAAAATCTATTTATTTAACACCGTGCATTAATTTTTTAAGAAGCGGATTTAGTAAAAAGATTCCTAAGCCAGCAATAACAGGTATAATTGTAAATATTAAAAAGAAGGTAGATAAATCATATTCTTTTGTAATATTTTCTATTTGTCCACCTAAAACTGCGGCTAATTTATTACCTATTGCAATGGCTAAATACCACATTCCAAACATAAATGCAATCATTCTTGCAGGTACCAATTTAGATACATAAGATAACCCAACTGGAGATAAACATAATTCTCCCAAAGTATGGAATAAATAGGCTAAAATTAACCAAAGCATACTCACTTTTACGCCTTCTTGAATTCCGTAAGAACCATAAGCTAATAAACCAAAACCGATTGCCATAGTTATTAAACCTAAAGCATATTTATTTGCTGCTGATGGATTGTATTTGCTTTCAAACCATTTAGAAAAGAAAGAAGCGAAAACAATAATAAAGAACGAGTTTAAAATACTAAACCAAGAAACGGTTATTTCTGATACTTCTGATGAAAATTCTTTTTGTAACATCCAAATCGCAAGTATCCAAATTCCAAGAAAAGAGAGTGCGAGAATTATATTTGAATACGGAATTTTAGTATATGTTTTCTTCCATAAAAGATACAATACCCAAGTAATTAAGGCAAGCGGAACAATAGTTAATAATGCATTTACAATATTAAAAATCATCGCAGAATCCCCTGTTAACACTCGATCAACATTATCTCTAGCAAATAAAACTAATGAAGATGCACCTTGCTCAAAAGACAACCAAAAGAAAACGGTAAAAAAGGCAAAGATCACAAAGGCAATCATTCTGTCTCTAATTACTTTTGTATATCTACTTATTCTGGTAATTACTAAAAATAAGAAAACTACTAAAGCAAACAATACTGCAATATATTGGCCTTCTAAATTCTCTGTTGCAAAGGCAGAAAATAAATCGATTCCTCCAATTTTAGACATTGGGTCGTTAATTGCATAACCCAAACCAATAACAGATGAAATGGTAATTAAAATTTTATCTAAAGTTGTAAACGGATTTTGCTTTTCAACAGCTTCATCCTCTTCAATATCAATTTTATCAACATTTAATTTATCGATTGTTAAAGGAACTTCTGCAGTATTAATGGCACTTGGTTTTGCTCCAATTTCACCAAATAAATCTCCAGATAACCAAAACTGAATCGTTCCTAATAACATAAATACACCAGCCAAACCGAAACCGTAAGCCCAACCCACTTTTTCTGCTAAATAACCACAAAGCATCATTCCAAAGAATGCACCAGCATTAACACCCATGTAAAAAATGGTATAAGCACCATCTTTTTTCTCTGGATTTTTCTTATACATTTCAGAAATAATAGAAGTAATGTTTGGCTTAAAAAAACCTGTACCAATTACCAATAACCCCAAACCTACATATAACCAAAGTTCTGTTTCAATCGCCATTGCTGCATGCCCTAAAGTCATAATAAATGCACCAATTACAACAGCCCATCTATAGCCTGTAATTTTATCAGCTATAATTCCACCAACAATAGGAGTGATGTATAAAAGCATGGCATACGTACCAAATAAGGCGCCAGCATTTTCTGCAGACCAACCCCAACCTGGATTATTACCAATTACTGCCATTGTTAGAAAGTTCACTAACAAAACACGCATTCCGTAAAACGAAAAACGCTCCCACATTTCTGTAAAAAACAAAACAAATAATCCCGCAGGATGTCCAAGAACTTTGTCTTTAAATAAATTTTGAATATCTGTGTTCATAAAATATAGTTATGTAAAAATGTGGTCTTTTTTTAAAAGTAGTATTTTAAATCTTTGAATATTATTCGTTTATTTTTGGATTTGCAATATCATATTGTTCTTGTTCTAAATCTCCAGTTACTTTTCTATCTTCAGCTCCGTGAGTAAGTCTTTTTAGTGGTTTTAAAATAGCGATAATTAATATTCCAAATAGTGTACACGTAATTGCAATCCCTGTAAATACCTCAAAATCTCCCGCGTCTTCAGAAAGTCCACCAACAAATCCTGCAACATAATTACCTAAACCAGTAGCTGCAAAATAAGCACCCATCATAAAAGAAGCATATTTTAAAGGCGCTAATTTTGTAATAAAGGATAACGCAACTGGCGACGCACATAATTCACCTATTGTGTGGAATAAATACGCAAGAACCAACCAAATCATTGCAGACTTTTCGATAACATTATCACCGTCCATTACAACTTCACTTGCTGCTTTACTCATGAAAAAGAAACCAAAAGCCATTATAATTACACCAATTGCCATTTTAAATAAAGAAGAAGATTCTTTTCCTTTATTTTTCCATTTATGCCAAAAAGAACCAATGGCTGTTCCTAAAACGATAATAAAAAATGCATTTATTGATTGAAATACAGCAGCAGGAATTTCATTTCCAATTAAAGGTAGTGAAAACGATAGAACTCGATCTGTTTTCTGTTCTGTATACAAACTCATTAAACCTCCTGCTTGTTCAAAAGCGCCCCAGAATACAATAATGATTAAAAAAGATAAAAACATGACTAACATTCTATCTTTTTCAACTTTTGTTAGTGGTTTCTTTAAAAGTTCTTTATTTGCTGAATCTGCACTTCCTAAAAAATCTCCAACTCCTTCTAAATATTTTAATCCGTACATATACACAACTTGACCTAATGCCATTCCTATTCCTGCTAATCCAAATCCATAATGCCAACCCCATTTAGCAGCAACAGCGCCCACAATTAATGCGCCTAAAAAAGCTCCTAAATTGATACCAATATAAAATACATAAAAACCTTTATCTCTTCTATCATCACCCGTTTTATACAATCCACCAACCATTGTAGAAATGTTCGGCTTCAAAAACCCAACACCAATTACAATAAAAATTAATCCTGTAAAGAATGCCCATTGCGCATTAATAGCTAAAATACCGTGTCCTATACAAAGTAAAACACCACCTAGCATTACAGCCTTTTTTTGACCCATAAATTTATCTGCAATCCAACCACCAGGAATGGAGGTTAAATAAACGAACATTGTATATGTTCCATAAAATGAAAGTGTTTCTGCATTTGACCAACCAAAACCAGACTGAGGATCTCCTAATAAAATTGGAGCAGCAATATATAATGTCAAAATTGCTCGCATTCCGTAGTAGGAAAAACGTTCCCACATTTCTACAAAAAATAACACGAACAATCCAATTGGATGACCCATTAACTCTTTTTCGTGCGGTTTTTCTACTAAATTATTCATATTTATCTTTTATTTTAGGTTGATTCTTTTTTAATTTAACAAATGCTTTTCTAAGAAATTTGTCATTTTTGTATATAAATTTAAGCGCATATTTTCGCCTTTATAAATTCCGTGAGCTTTGTCTGGAACAATAAACATGTCAAATTGTTTGTTGGCAGTAATTAAAGCATCAATCATTCTGTAACTATTTTGAACATGCACATTATCATCACCAGTTCCATGAACTAATAAATAATTTCCTTTTAATTTTTCTGCATAATTTATTGGAGAATTGTCATCATACCCACTCGCATTTTCTTGCGGAGTTTGCATGTAACGCTCTGTGTAAACAGAATCGTAAAAACGCCAAGAAGTCACTGGCGCAACCGCAATTGCTGTAGAGAAAACATCATTTCCTTTTAAAATACAATTGCTACTCATAAAGCCGCCATAAGACCAACCCCAAATTGCAATTTTTTCTTTGTCGATAAATGATTTATTTCCTAATTCTTTAGCTGCAGCAATTTGATCTTCCACTTCAAATTTACCTAATTCTTTTTGAGTTACTTTTTTGAAATCTCTACCTTTTAAACCTGTCCCTCGTCCGTCAATACAAACGACTATCATTCCTTTTTGAGCTAACATATTGTGCCAATAATCATTGCTTGCATTCCAATTATTTGCCACTTGTTGCGAACCTGGACCAGAATATTGAAACATTAATAGTGGATATTTTTTTGTTGCATCAAAATCAACAGGTTTTATCATCCACATATTCAAATCGTTTCCATTAATATTGATAGTAGAAAACTCTTTTTCACTCATTTTGTAGGAAGCTAATTCGTTTGTTAATTCCGAATTTTCTACAATCGTTTTTATCATTTTACCTTCTCCAGAATACAAAGAATAGGTTGGTGCACTTGCCGATGTTGAATATGTATTGATAAAGTAATTCATATTCTTACTAAATGAAGCCGAATTTGTTCCGCTTTTTTCACTCAATAATTTTTTGTTTTTTCCGTTAATTTTAATCGAATACACACCACGATTAATTGAACCATTTTCTACAGATTGATAAAAAATAGTATTCGTTTTTGGCTGAAAACCGTAATAATTAGTTACTTCCCAATTTCCTTTTGTAATTTGATTGATTAATTTTCCATTAAAATCATAATGATAAATATGGTTAAATCCGTCTTTTTCACTTGTCCAAATAAAACTATTGTCGTCTAAAAAAGTAAGGTTGTCATTAATATCAACATACGCATCATCCGTTTCATTTAATAGCAAAGTTGTATTTGTGTTTGTCGAATTTACTTTGAATAATTTTAAATCATTCTGATGACGATTCAAAGTAGTTGCAATCAAAATCTCATCTTTATTAGACCATTTTATTCTTGGAATATATTCATAATCACCTAAATTAATATTATTTGTATTTTTTCCATCTAAGTCATAAATATGTAAAGAAACTTTAGCATTTTCTTCTCCCGCTTTTGGGTATTTAAAAACTTGTTGTGTTGGGTACAATTCGCTACCAACAATATCCATAGAAAAAGTAGGAACATTTTCTTCATCAAAACGCAAAAAAGCAATTGATTTGCTATCATTACTCCATTCGAATGCTTTTACAAACCCGAATTCCTCTTCATAAACCCAATCTGTAATTCCGTTTATAATTCTATTTTTTTTGCCATCATTTGTAATTTGGATTATAGAATTTGACCCAAAATCTTTGATAAATAAATTGTTATTTTTTGCGTAGGCAATTTTTAAATTATCAGGAGAAAAAGTTGGCTCTTGAATATCTGTACCAATTAAAGTGAGTTGTTTTGAAGCAACATCATACGCATAAAAAGTACCTGTAAAAGACCTCCGGTAAATTTGATTAAAATTTGTTCCAAGAATTAATTTAGTTTCATCATTGTTAAATGAGTAAGAAGAGAATCCATTTAAGTCTTCTAAATTTTCACTGCTCACAATAGTTTCTACTTTTTCTAAAGTTTTGTAGTTGTATTTATCAACCGTAGAAGATTTTGTTGCTTTGTCATAATTTAATAGCGAATAAAAATCGCCATTCATAGAATTCAACGCATTCATTCTTTTGGTTGAAAAGGTTCCATCCCAAATTTTTTCTAGTGTAATTTCTTTGGTGTCAGTATCTTTTGAAGTTGAAATTGGTTTTTCTTGAAAGCTATAAAAAATGCTGATGATTGTTAAAAGAAGTATTTTTTTCATGAATTGAAATGTTATCAATAAAAGTTTGCCAAGTTTACGCAAAAATCGACAAAAAACGAGTTAAAAAATTAGAAATCTTCATTATGAGGTGCTCTTTTATTCGTTTCATTTATCTTTGCTTTTGATTGAAAAAAAATCCATACATGTCCAAATTAATTTCTGGTTTTTCCAAATTGACTAAAGATGAAAAAATTTCTTGGTTGGCAAACAACTATTTCAATAACCAAGATGATGCTGTTGAAACGATAAAAAAATATTGGAATTCTGATGAAAAACTGCAGCAATTGCATGACGATTTTATAGAAAACTCCGTTACCAATTTTTATATGCCTTACGGTATTGCACCAAATTTTATCATTAATGGTAAAGAATATGTAATCCCAATGGTTACAGAAGAAAGTTCTGTAGTTGCTGCAGCATCTTTAGTGGCAAAGTTTTGGTCAACCAAAGGCGGATTCAAAGCTGAAGTTTTATCAACTAAAAAAATTGGACAAGTTCATTTTATGTTTGCTGGAGAAAAAGCAGATTTAGTGTCGCATTTCAACCAAAATAAAACCGAATTATATGCAGCAACAGCTTCCATCACCAAAAATATGGAAAAACGCGGAGGCGGAATTTTAGATATCGAACTGATTGATAAAACCGATAAATTGGCGAATTATTATCAATTGCATGTTACGTTTGAAACCAAAGATTCCATGGGCGCAAATTTTATTAATTCGTGTTTGGAAGCAATGGCGAACAAATTTAGAACGGATGAAATTGAAATTGTGATGAGCATCTTATCCAATTATTTACCGGAATGTATTGTTCGTGCAGAAGTGAGTTGTAAAATCGAGGATTTGGGAGTTGAAAATCCGCAGTATTTTGCCAAAAAATTCCATCAAGCAGTGCAAATTGCACAAATTGAACCGTATAGAGCCGTGACCCATAATAAGGGAATTATGAACGGAATTGATGCTGTTGTTCTCGCAACGGGTAACGATTTTAGAGCAACTGAAGCTGGTGCGCATGCGTATGCAGCAAAATCAGGAAGCTATAAAAGCCTGACCTATTGTGAAATTAAAAATGATGTTTTTAGATTTTGGATAGAAATTCCGTTGGCAGTTGGAACTGTAGGCGGAATTACATCATTGCATCCAATGGCAAAATTATCTTTAGAAATGTTGCAAAATCCAACAGCAAGAGACTTGATGCAAATAATGGCAACCGCTGGTTTGGCTCAAAATTTTGCTGCTTTACGTGCTTTAACGACAAAAGGAATTCAGCACGGACACATGAAAATGCATTTATTAAATATTTTGAATCAATTAGAAGCTACAAAAGAAGAAAAAGTTGCGGTAGAAAAGTATTTTGAAAATAAAACCGTTTCTCATAGCGGCGTTGCAGACCAATTGAATTCGATTCGGAAATTGAAAGTGGGTTAATTTTATAAATAAATCAATCACAAGAAGTGTTTTGTCAAATTTAAAACTGACGAAAAACCCATTTTTGAAACTATGAATGCGCAACAAATGATTGAGCATTTGAATTGTATAGTTTAAATTTCTAACGAAAAAGTGAAAGCAAATTATTACGTCTCTGATGAAAATTCAGCGAGAAGACAACCTTTTTTGGAAACCGATGGCGAATTATTAATGGGTTTTAAAGCACCACTTTTATTTAAAGACTCATTGCCAGAAAAGTTTTCATCCAAAGAAAAAGCAATTGAAGATTTAATTCTTCAGATTGATGAATTTGAGAAATATCATCAAACAAATAAAATTGGAAATTATCCACTTTTTGGTGAATTAAATTCAGAACAATAGAAGAAATTCCAAGTGAAATATTTTAAGCAGTTTAACTTATTGTAATTTATAATAAGAATCATTATTGTCCGACAAAAGAATCAAGACCGTTTCACTTGTAGAATCAAGAAACAAGACTTGATTCTAACTATCTGAAAAACAGAGATGGTTTAAAATAGAAATTGCATTTATTTGTCTTTTTAAAAGTTAACTTCAAATTCAAGCTACTATTTAAGAACGATGTTAAACTGTTCTATTTATTGATGTTAGTGAAATTAAGATAGTTTTAATAGGATAATAATGATTTAAAATAGAATTATGAAAAAAAGAAACCTCAATTTAAAAGATATAAAGCAGCATTCAGAGGAAGAACATTCTCATGATGACGGTCATAATCATGGAGGAGAACCAAATAGTCTAAAATCTTATTTACCTGCCATAATTAGTTTTGTAATGCTACTTATTGGTATCGTGTTAGATTATTTTGATGTGCAGTTTTTTAAAGATTGGTTGCGAATTGTTTGGTACGGAATTGCCTATTTACCGGTCGGATTACCTGTTTTAAAGGAAGGTTGGGAAAGCATCAAAAAAGGAGATGTTTTTACAGAGTTTTTCTTAATGTCCATAGCTACAATTGGCGCATTTGCTATTGGAGAATATCCAGAAGGTGTTGCCGTAATGTTATTTTATGCTGTGGGAGAATTATTCCAAAATGCTGCAGTTGTTCGTGCAAAATCGAACATAAAAGCGCTGTTAGACGTGAGACCAAATGAAGCATTGGTGTATCGCAATAACAATTATATTTCTGTAAATCCAGAATCGGTAGAAATTGGAGAAAAAGTACAAGTTCGTGTTGGTGAAAAAGTGCCTTTGGATGGTGTTTTAATTTCCGAAAAAGGTTCTTTCAATACAGCAGCTTTAACTGGCGAAAGTAAACCGAATACTGTTGTAAAAGGCGAAAATGTATTTGCAGGAAGTATAAATATGGGTGGCGTTATAGAAATAAAAACAACCAAAGAATTCAAAAATAGTTCTATTGCCAGAATACTGGATATGGTGCAAAATGCGACTACACGTAAGTCAAAAACAGAATTATTTATCAGGAAATTTGCAAGAATATATACCCCAATTGTAGTCTTTTTAGCGATTGGAGTTACCTTATTTCCGTATTTTTTTGTAGATGATTATGTATTTAGAGATTGGTTGTACAGAGCATTAATCTTTTTGGTTATTTCTTGCCCTTGTGCGTTGGTAATTTCGATTCCGTTGGGTTATTTCGGTGGATTAGGAGCAGCTTCAAAAAACGGAATTTTATTTAAAGGAGCCTCCTTTTTAGACACAATGACCAAAATAAATACGTTGGTTATGGATAAAACTGGGACAGTAACCAAAGGTGTTTTTAAAATAAAAGAAGTAAAAGTGATTGGTTGGGAAGAAAAGGAATTTATGAAATACTTGATTGCAATGGAGGCTCAATCTACACATCCTATTGCTAAAGCAATTTTGGAATATAAAAGGGATGATTCAGATTATAAAGCTTCTGAAGTAACGGAAATTGCTGGAAAAGGATTGAAAGGAATTGTAAATAGAAAAACAGTTTTAGTTGGGAATAAAGCCTTAATGACAGCCAATTCTGTTGATGTTTTAAAAGAAACAGAATCAATTGTAGAATCGATTGTTTTAGTTGCTATTGATGATAAATTTGCCGGTTACGTTGTTATTGCAGATGAATTAAAAGAAGACGCAAAGGAAACTATCATCAACTTACACAAAGTTGGAATTGTTAACATTATGATGCTTTCTGGCGATAAAGATTCCATCACTCAAAAAGTAGCAGCAGAATTAAATATCAAAAATGCGAAAGGCGGTTTATTGCCCGAAGATAAATTGAATGAAGTTGAAAAGTTAAAACAAAATCCAAAAAATAAAATTGCTTTTATTGGTGACGGAATTAATGATGCACCTGTTTTGGCAGCGAGTGATGTTGGCATCGCAATGGGCGGTTTAGGTAGTGATGTTGCAATTGAAACTGCGGATATTATTATTCAGACAGATCAACCTTCAAAAGTGGTAAAAGCGATAAAAATAAGTCACTCTACTCGAAAAATTATTTGGCAAAATATTGGATTGGCTTTCGGAGTTAAAATAATTGTCTTAATTTTAGGAGCTGGAGGATTAGCAACAATGTGGGAAGCCGTTTTTGCCGATGTTGGTGTCGCATTATTAGCAATTTTGAATGCCGTAAGATTACAGAAAATGAAATGGGATTAGAATGAATGTTTTTTTGTTGTAAATTTCAATTGAAATTTTTGAAATCAATTGCAAAGGGTTTTAACCCATTGAAAAAAAATATTTATGCCATTTATAAAAGTTTACATTCATTTTGTTTGGAGTACCAAAAATAGAATTCCGTTTTTGTCAACAAAAGAAATCAGGCAAAAAGTTTGGAATCACATCAAAGAGAATGGAAAAAAGAAAGGAATTTTTATCGATTTTGTAAACGGATATTCAGATCATTGTCATTGTTTAGTTTCTCTTGGTGTTGATCAAAATATTCGAAAAGTAGTTCAATTAATAAAAGGAGAATCTTCTTTTTGGATTAATAAAGAAAAGTTGACAGATGAAAAATTTCAATGGCAAAATGAATATTTTGCAGTTTCTGTTTCTGAATCGATGATTGATAAGGTTAGAAATTACATTAAAAATCAAGAAAGTCATCATAATAAAAAAACATTCCAAGAAGAATACGAAGATTTCATTTTAAAACACGACTTTAAAAATAGTGATGACACAAAATTTGGCTAAAGCCTTTTTTCTATACTAATTTATAACATCCTGCTAAAGCAGAATGCAATTCACAGAATCAATTACAACGGGTTTCAACCCGTTGAAAAAAATAAAATAAATAATGAAAAGATTTTATAGCAATGGAAAGCTAATTTTGACGGGTGAATATTTGGTTTTAGACGGTGCAAAAGCATTGGCGATTCCAACAAAATATGGACAAGATTTAATTGTAGAAGAGATTACAGATCATCAATTAGTTTGGATAAGTTATACCAATAACGGTGAGATTTGGTTTGAAGCAACTTTTGATTTGCCAGATTTAAAATTAAAGACGGCTTCTTTTGTTTCTGAAATTGAAAAAAGTGCCGATTTTATTGCAGAAATTTTGCAAAATATTTTGTTAGAAGCAAAGAAGTTAAATCCGCAGTTTTTGGAAACTGCAACTGGATTTAAGGTAGAAACAAATCTAACATTCGAAAGAAAATGGGGTTTAGGAAGCTCATCAACTTTAATAAATAATATTGCGAATTGGGCAAATGTAGATGCGTATACCTTATTATGGAATGCTTTTTCTGGAAGTGGTTTTGACATCGCTTGTGCACAAAGTAAATCGCCTATTTTGTATCAATTAGAAGATAAAAAACCAATCATTAAACAAGTAAAATTCAAACCAGATTTTGAAGATAGTTTGTTTTTTGTGTATTTGAATAAAAAGAAAAATAGTAGAGAAGGGATTGCTTCTTATCGAGAAAACAGTAAAGATCTTCAGCATCAAATTGAACAAGTTTCAAATCTTTCCACAGAATTTTTATACGCGAAAAACATCAAAGATTTTGAGAAATTAATTAAAGAACACGAAACAATTATCGGTTCTATTTTAAAACAAACTCCAATAAAACAAGATCTTTTTCCAGATTATTTAGGTGAAATGAAAAGTTTAGGCGCTTGGGGAGGCGATTTTATTCTAGCAACCGGTAATGAAAAAACACCAAGATATTTTATCGACAAAGGTTTTAATACTGTAATTCCGTATCAAAAAATGGTAGTGTAGACATTTATTTTTCATTTGCGTACCTTTTTGAAAAAACGTAACATTACAAAACGAAAAATTATAAAATGCCGGACGATAAAAACCTATCAGAAATAAATATTGAAAATCAAAAAATAATAGACAACAAAGAACTAAATATTTGGGAAGCGTTAATTCCTGTTCTTTGTTTAATGGGATTATTAGCTTACAATATTTTTGCTGCTGAAGGTGTTTTATTAGGAGATTATTCCAACCAATTTATTTTACTAATTGGCGGTTTAGTTGCTGCAATGGTAGGTTTTACAAATAAAGTTTCCTTGACAACCATGATTTCTGAAATTTGGGAAAATTGGAAAAGCGTTTTTGTACCAATTATGATTCTCTTTTTAGTAGGTGCTTTGGCAGGAACATGGCTAATTAGTGGGATTATTCCTGCAATGGTTTATTATGGTTTGCAAGTTTTGAGTCCAGCAATATTTTTACCAGCATCTGTAATTATTGCAGCGATTATTTCTATTGCAACAGGTAGTTCTTGGACAACTTCTGCCACAGTTGGGATTGCATTAATTGGAATTGGAAGTGCACTAGGAATTCCTACAGGAATGATTGCTGGAGCAGTAATATCTGGAGCTTATTTTGGCGATAAAATGTCGCCACTTTCTGATACCACAAACTTGGCGCCAGCAATGGCAGGTACAGATTTATTTACGCACATTAAATATATGGCGTATACTACAGTACCAACTTTAATCATTACACTTATTGTGTTTGCGATTTTAAGCGCAACTATTGACACAACTGGCGCTGCAGATATAAGTGGATTGCTAGAAACCATAAAAAATACATTTCAAATTTCTCCTTGGCTTTTTGTAGTTCCAGGAGTTGTAATTGCAATGATTTTATTAAAAACAAAACCACTAGTTGCTTTAGGAACTGGTGTTGTTCTAGCCGCAGTTTTTGCATTTATTTTTCAATCAGAAATTCTAAACGGATTAGCAGATTCTAAAATTAGTGCGATTCTAAATTCAGTTTTAAGCGATACACAAATTACAACTTCAGATGAAAAATTAACTGAATTGTTTTCTGCAGGCGGAATGGAAGGAATGTTGTGGACAATATTTTTAATAATCTGCGCGATGGTTTTTGGCGGAATTATGGACGGAATTGGAGCGTTAGCAAAAATCACAAAATCATTATTAGCGTTGGCAACTTCTGTTTTTGGATTGTTTGCAAGTACAGTAGTAAGTTGTTTGGGTTTAAATATTGTTGCATCAGACCAATATTTGGCAATTGTAATTCCGGGAAAAATGTTTAAAAAAGCATTCGAAGATAAAGGTTTAGCGCCAGAAAATTTAAGTAGAACGTTAGAAGATTCTGGAACCGTAACCTCTGTTTTAATTCCTTGGAATACTTGTGGTGCTTACCAATCTGGAGTTTTAGGAGTAAGTGTTAGTGATTATTTTGTTTATGCGATATTCAATTACTTAAGTCCTATTATGACCTTAATTTTTGCAGCATTCAAAATAAAAATTCGCCAATTAGCAAATAAATAATATTTTTTTAGAAATTTTTTGAGCGTTATTTTTCAAAAATAAAACTACATTTTCAAATAAAAATCTTTAGTCAAATCAATATATTCTTTTGTGTATTGATGACGCTCAATTTCAATAGTTAATTCGGTTTTTTCTATTGCTGTTTCTTTAAATGAAAACTGTAATAAACATCTTTTCACTTCAGATGTTGGCGTGCCTTTTACCTTGCAAATCCGATTTAAAAATAATTCATCATTTTTAGCAAGAGCGATAAAATTATCTGTTTCTTTAAACGGAATAATAACAGCAAATGTTCCGTTTTCTGACAAGATTTTGGAAACGCCATCTAATAAATCTTCAAAAGAAAGCGATGAGGTAAATCTCGCTTTATTTCTTGCGTCATTTTCAGATTCAAATTCATCCGCATAAAACGGCGGATTGGAAATTATAAAATCATACGATTCCTCTTCTTCAAAAATTTCATCAGCAAATTCAGTAAAAGAACTGTGGTAGCAATACAAACGATCTGCCCAATCAGATTGCTCAAAATTCTCAACTGTTTGTTCGTACGCATTGTCATCAATTTCAACAGCATCAATAGTTTCTGCATCAAAACGCTGTGCTAATTGCAACGCAATAATTCCTGTTCCAGAGCCAATATCTAAAATTGTATTTGGATAATTAGCTTCACACCAAGCACCTAATAAAACACCATCTGTACCAATTTTCATGGCTGTTTTGTCTTGCTGAACAGTAAATTCTTTAAATCGGAATGGTTTTTTCAAACTTTAATTTTTAGATTTTTTCAACATTTCCGTAGTTGCAACTGTTCTAAAACCTACGTGATCTGACGCAGAGTCGAATGTAGTTCCCATTTTTGCGGAAATTCTAAAACTAGCACAATACGAATCATGACATAAAAAAGAACCACCTTTAATGATAATTTCTGTTTGAAACGGATTGCCTGGACTGTAAGATTGTTCTGCACCACTTGGGTTATTCAATACTTTTGACCCATCAATAGTTTGGTAATAATTTACATTAAATAAATCTGAAGTCATTTCCCAAACATTACCTAACATATCATATAAACCAATACTATTTGGCGGATAAGATTTTATGGGGGAAATAAATTCAAAACCATCCAAAGATTCGTTTTTTACAGGAAATTGACCTTGCCAAGTATTTGCGTTTTTATTCAACTCTTTTGGGTTATTTCCCCAAGTAAATGTTGCATTTTGCAAATTTCCTTGCGCAGCAGATTCCCATTCAGCCTCTGTTGGCAGTCTTCTGTTTGCCCATTTGCAATATGCTAAAGCGTCTTCTAAAGCAATGTGAACAACAGGAAAATTATCTTTATTTTCGATAGAACTTTCTGGTCCTTCTGGGTGTTTCCAGTCTGCACCAATTTTCCATTTCCACCATTGTGTATAATTTTCCATTGAAACCACATTTTTAGCTTCTTTATTAAAAATTAAGCTTCCTGGTTGCAAAATTGAATCTGCTGGTTTTGGAGTATTTGGTGGTAAATTTTTCTTCATTTCTTCCCAATCTATTGGTCTTTCTGCAATAGTGATGTAATTTGTAGCATTAACAAAATCTTTAAATTGGTTGTTGGTTACTTCATGCGTATCAATAAAAAAGCCATCAACCTTAACTTGATGTGCTGGTTTTTCTCTCGGCATTGCATAGGTATCGCCATCTTTTGCACCTTGTAAAAAAGTTTTTTGAGCAACCCAAACCATTCCTTTTGGAGCTTTAATTTCTGATTTGCTCTTTTTATCCTCTTTTTTTTCTGAATTGTTTTGACAAGAAAACACAAAAAATATAAAGGTGATAAATGTGACTGTTCTTAGCTGAATACTATTTTTTTTAAAAATCATGGAATAGTTATTATATGGGTTTCGTTTTTTATTTAATGAAAAACAGATTACAAAGTTACATGATTTGTTTAAGAAACCACAACACTATAGGAACACAGATAGAGCATAAAAAGAAAGTGCTTGATTGGTATATATCATATTTTTTTTCTGTCAATATTTAGTAGTTTGGCGGTGCAATTAACTAAAAAAGAATACCATGATAAAGAGTTTTAATCAAGAAGAGTGCAGCCAACTTTTAGCAGATAACTATGTTGGTCAATTAGCTTATATTTATCAAGGCAGACCTTTTATACTGCTAATGACTTATTTTTTTGATGCAAATAAAACCATAATTTGCTATTCTGATGAAGGACAAAGAATTCTGGCAATGAGAAAAAATAGTGCTGTTTCTCTACAAGTTTTAAAATTGAAAGATGTTGATAATTGGAGTTCTGCTTTAGCTCATGGAACGTATGAGTAAATTACAGGTTCTGATGCAAAAAAAAAAATTACACGATTTTGCTAATGGAATTAAAGCGATTATTTTAAGAAAAGAAGAAAGAAATTTACAATCAATTGCAGATTTTTCTAGCAAAACATATTCAGATAATCTTCCAATTGTTTTTTAAATTAAGAATCAACGAATTATTAAATTTTATAATTAAAAAAATCTTACGATCAATTTATGCATGTCTAGTTGTTAAACTGAACGCTAAAAACTATTGACTAATACTTTGCTCAAAAGGAATTCTATTCACAATACTTCTTCCTAAAGTAACTTCATCTGCATATTCTAGCTCGTCGCCAACTGCAATTCCGCGAGCAATGGTTGATGTTGTAACTTCAAATTTTTCTATTTGTTTAAAGATATAAAAGTTTGTTGTATCACCTTCCATCGTAGAACTTAATGCAAAAATTAATTCTTTAATTTCGCCTTCGCTAACTTTTTTCACTAAAGAATCTATTTTCAAGTTCTGTGGCCCAACACCTTCCATTGGCGAAATTTTACCTCCTAAAACATGATACAATCCGTTAAATTGAGACGTATTTTCAATAGCCATTACATCTCTAATGTCTTCAACTACGCAAACAATTTCTGGGTTTCGTTTTGGGTTTTTACAAATGTCACACAATTCTGTATCAGAAATGTTATGACATTTTTCGCATTTTTTTACATCATTACGCAAATGCAATAATGCTTCACTCAAAAATTTGGTATTATCTTTTGGCTGTTTTAGTAAATGTAGCACCAAACGTAATGCTGTACGCTTACCAATTCCTGGTAATCTCGATACTTCATTTACTGCGTTTTCTAATAATCTTGATGAAAAATCCATAGCTGACAAAACTACGAATTATGAATTACGAATTCCTAAAAGTCGTAAGAAAAAAACTATATATTCGTAACTCGTAATTCACGATTATTTTATGCAACCAATTCATATTATTCTATTAATTGTAAGTTATTTTTCTGTGCTAATTTTCATTTCTTATCTCACAGGAAAATCTGCAGACAACAAAACATTTTTTAAAGGAAATAATTCGTCTCCTTGGTATTTAGTTGCTTTCGGGATGATTGGCGCCTCACTTTCTGGCGTTACATTTATCTCTGTTCCTGGTTGGGTAGAAGCAGAATCGATGAGCTATTTTCAAATGGTTTTGGGTTATGTTGTAGGTTATGCAATTATTGGTTTGGTTTTATTACCATTATATTATCGGCTTAATTTAACGTCTATTTACAGTTATTTACAAGATCGATTTGGTAATTATTCCTACAAAACTGGTGCAAGTTTTTTCTTGTTATCAAGAACAGTTGGCGCAAGTTTTCGATTGTTTTTAGTTGCCAATGTTTTGCAAATCATTCTATTTGATGCCTATGGAATTCCGTTTTGGATCACCGTTACCATTACTATTTTATTAATTTGGTTGTACACGTTTAAGGGCGGAATTAAAACAATTGTTTGGACAGATACGTTACAAACTTTATTTATGCTTATTGCCGTTGGTGTTTGTATTTACGTAGTTACAGACGAATTGCAAATCGATAATTTATTCTCGTACATCGCAGAAAGTAAATATTCTCAAATCTTTTTTTTTGATGACATAAAAACAGGAGATTATTTCTGGAAACGTTTTTTAGCTGGAGCTTTTGTGGCGATTGTTATGACGGGTTTAGATCAAGATATGATGCAGAAAAACCTAACATGTAGAAACTTAAAAGATGCGCAAAAAAATATGTTTTGGTTTACAGTTGTTTTGGTAATCGTTAATTTTTTCTTTTTAGCTTTAGGCGTTTTATTGACAGATTTTGCTGCTGTAAACGGAATCGATGCACAAAAAGATGAACTTTTTCCAATAATAGCAAGTTCTGGAAGTTTAGGTTTGGCAGCAGCACTGTTCTTTTTATTAGGGTTGATTGCTGCCGCATATTCAAGTGCAGATTCTGCTTTAACGTCCCTAACAACTTCTTTTAGTATTGATATTTTAGAGATTGATAAAAAAGAAGATACAGTGTATCAAGAAAAAATGAGAAAGAAAATTCACGTTCTTTTTTCATTTATTTTAATCGCAACAATTCTTATTTTTAAATATTTTATTGCAGATCAAAGTGTTATCTCAAAAATATTCACATTTGCCAATTATACGTATGGACCTTTATTGGGTTTGTATGCTTTTGGGCTGTTTACCAAACTAAAAGTGAAAGACAAAGCCGTGCCATTTATTTGTATTGCTTCGCCAATTTTGACCTATTTTGTGAATTATATTTGTTTGCTTAATTTTGGTTTTGATTTTGGTTTTGCGCTTTTAATATTGAATGGTTTGATTACTTTTATCGGATTATATTTGTTTAAACGGAATAGAATTATCGCTTAAAATAATTTTAAACGCTTTGTATTTCACTAAAAGAAATTTAATCCATAGAGTTCCACTACGCTCTCCGTCGGTGGTCAAAAGGAAAGTTTGAAAACCCGGGTTTTCATCAAACTAAAAATAAGTTTTTTTCCGCTTGATTCGAGGCAATTCATTATAATAAGTATTTAGTATGCTAAAAGTTTTATGGATTCTACTATTTTTTGGAACGTTAATTTGGTCTGGAATTTATCCGCACGATTATTTTACGTGGTTTTTAGAAGTTTTTCCTGCATTGATTGGTCTTTTTTTCCTTTGGAAAACAGAGAAAACATTTGCATTCACCAAATTAGTTTATAGTTTAATATTGATTCATTGTATTATTTTAATGATTGGCGCTCATTATACGTATGCAGAAGTTCCGTTTTTTAATTGGTTAAAAGACACGTATGATCTAGCTAGAAATAATTATGATAAATTAGGTCACTTTGCTCAAGGCTTTATTCCTGCTATGATTGCAAGAGAAATATTTATCCGAAAGAAAATAATAAATTCAAAATTTTGGGAGAATTTATTAATTGTTGCATTTTGTTTGGGTTTTAGTGCTTTTTACGAATTAATAGAATGGGTTGTAGCCATTTCTTCTGGAGAATCTGCGGATTCCTTTTTAGGAACACAAGGCGATGTTTGGGACACACAAACAGATATGGCATTAGCTTTGGTTGGGGCAATTGTCGCTTTGTTAACTTTGAATAAATTGCATAATAAGCAGTTGGAAAAGTTTATAAAGTAATAGCTGATTTCAATTTGGTTTGTTTCTTGATTCATTTTCAGATAACTTCGCTAACTTTGGATATAACGAATTAAAACTCGCCATATCCATAATAGTTGCCAGTAATGCGACCAAAATCAACAAAAGTTTCCATATAATTCAACTTTTTTGTTATCTTTGCTAAAGAAAATCGACAAACAAACTGAATGAAACCAAAATTTGAGATAGTGTTTCTTGAACAAGCTATTGATTTTATGTCCAAATTAGACGCAAAAGCTAAAAAGAAAATCTACTACAATTTAGATAAATCCAAACTCGAAAATGACCCAAAACTGTTCAAAAAGTTGACAGACGATATTTGGGAATTTAGAACACTTTATCAAGGAATTCAGTACAGACTCTTTGCCTTTTGGGATAAAACTGACAAAACCGAAACGCTTGTGTTATCAACACACGGAATGGTTAAAAAAGTAAGTAAAGTACCAAAATCAGAAATCGAAAAAGCATTGAAAATTAGAGCAGAATATTTTGACCAATAAACTCAAAAAGTTATGGAAACAAAAATGAAAAAAATGAAAATGATGACACTTGACCAAATGAAGGACAAGGATATCGGAAAGATTGGAACCATAGAACGAGACAAATACGAATTTGAATTGCGTATGGAAGTACTTGGCGATATGATTAAATCAGTTAGAAAAGAACGGAATTTAACGCAAGAACAACTCGGGGAATTAATCGGAGTTCAGAAATCGCAAATCTCGAAATTGGAAAGAAACACTAAAAATGTAACTATCGAAACGATTTTAAAAGTATTTAAAGCATTAAAAGCCAATGTCCGATTTAGCGTGGAAATGAACGAATCGGAATTTAAAGTAGTATAAGCACTACTGGCAACACCGTGTATACGCCATTGCTGGATCTGTGCTAATCTGGAAAATCCTAGGGAATTTTCCAGCGGAGTTTTGTACTTTTAATGGTTCGTGTGTGAGACACGCAACAAACCATAGTGTGCCAAGAATCAACCATGGCAATAAATAAAATGGTTGAATGCTGTAGATAAGATGATGGTAGGTCCATCAGAGTCGTCGTATAGGCGATGGCTCTAAACCACCTAAAGGTGCTTTGATTAATAGTCTTGGTACTGAGCGTTTAGGAGAATCTAGTCCAAGAGATTAGCAGGTATGAATAAAGGAGTTGAACGAAAGTGAACCATTGATGAGGTGTCGAGAAGTTGCAACCTTCAGTCAAAAGCTACAGGGCGGAGCGTAAAGAAAATGTCCTGCGGACATTTTTAGCGAACGAGCCAGCTGGCGTGGATGGCTGTAAGGAGTGAAAAGTAATGTTAGAGATAACATTAATTACAGAGAGTGCCTATTTATTTTCTGTAAGGCTGGCGTCATTCAGATGGCAAGAACTTTATTCGGGCTTATTTACGGAACTTGGGAAGCTGCATACAAATGTTAAGGGAAATGCGCAATAGGCACACCCCAGAGGCAGAATACCGATAGTGTATGTAGTGGCAGACTAATCCGTAGTAGTGTTGAAGTTTCTGTAATGGAAATGGAGCAAAGGGATTAGCTAATTTGGAATACCGTTTGCCAACTTGAAAGAGGATGAGCTTATATTTGTTACAAATTAGAAGAGCCGTGTGAGGGGAGACTTTCAAGCACGGTTCTGTGACAGGCTTAGGGTGAAATTCCCCTTGTCTACTCGATTACAAACACGTTGTCATTCATTGGAGGGACGCAACCGAAAACACTAAAAGATAAAACTATGAAAACATTTTTCAATAAAAGCACTAAAAAAATAACAGGAATAACTTTAGCAATCATACTTTTCGTTCTATTGATTTTAAAGTTTGCATTTAAGTAAAAAATTTACTGAAGATTAAATGATAAATTACATCGAAATCGCTACTAAATTTTAAACTAAGAATTGAATTATCATAACATAATTATTTAAAAGGTCAGGTCGTTCATATCTGCAATAAAGTGTAATTTTAAGAATAAAGTAACTCCTAACTTTATAGCTGGATTATTAAGGGATCCCGAAGAAATAGTGTGGGTACTGTAAGTAAAAATTGCTACGTTTTAAATAAACACATTTTAAAATCACTTAAACTTATGCTACAAAAAATCATTTTATTTTCAGGACTTGCTGGTATCACAGTATTCATTGGTGGGCTTCTGGCGAAGTATTTTAACCACCACATTAAGGAAACACCAGTTAAATATGAAATAATACACACGTTAATGTCATTTGGTGCAGGTATCATTTTGTCTGCTGTTGCTTTAGTATTAATTCCTAAAGGGATGGAAGGATTGAAAGTTTTACCTATGGCATTATCTTTTGGAGGAGGTGTGATTATCTTTTTACTAATTGATCGCTATTTAGCTAAGAAAGTAGGAAAAAATGCAACCTTGTTAGCCATGTTGATGGATTTTATTCCAGAGTCTATTGCCTTAGGGGCAACTTTTGCAATAGAGCCAAACTTGGCAATTTTACTAGCATTTTTTATAGGTCTTCAAAATTTACCGGAGGCTTTTAATGCTTATAGAGATTTAATACTAAGTGGTTTTACAGAAAAAAAGACCCTTATAATATTTTTCTTTTTAAGTTTTTTCGGAATTGGAGGTGCTTTAATTGGACATTATTTTTTGACTGATTTTCCAGTAATTACTGCTCACCTTATGACGTTTTCTAGTGGAGGTATATTGTATTTATTGATAAATGATATAATACCCGAGAGTAAATTGGAAAATAATTATCTCACATCACTTGGCGCAACTCTTGGTTTTTTAGTAGGAATCGTAGGCGAAAAGATCATTTAAAAATAATAAATGAATGACTTCTTTATTACACATAGAGTCTATACGTTTTGTTATTCGGGTTTAGCGCACCTATTTTTTGCCCAAGTTATTTGATTTCTTTTTTTATAAGAAAAATATCTTTGCCAAAGCTAAATAAAATTGAAAAACGAAATTACAACACTGTATATGAAATCATAGCACCCTTCGGGATGCGTCGCTTCACATACTAGTCGTTGAACTCATGCAGTAAATGCAAGTATAGCAAGTTATAAAACCAAAAAAGGCCATACATTTCTGTAAAGTCTTTCTATTGTTAGGTTCTTTTTTCGAAAGAAGTACGCTACATATATTCTCTAGTTTAAAAAAATTAATGCTATGACTCCGTCCTTTTTAAACTCACTGAAACATTCAAAATATTTTACAACTAAAAATGTGTGAATTATAAGTTAAAGATATAATAAATGTACACATTTAAAATACTAAATTGTATATTGAGCATTTAACCTAAAAAATTTACAGAAAATTCAAAAAGAACCTCAATCAACTTGAGTTGCTTTTTCGGAACGATTCTGATGATTGCTTTAATGATACCTGCTACTGTTGTTGCTCAAGTAGTCTCGCCAAATCCAGTAGATCTTGGAACTTCTGGAGATTTCGTGGTTCTAGCAAAAACGGCAATTTCAACTACAGGCAGCACTTCAATTGTTGGAGACATTGGGGTTAGTCCTACAGTCTCTACTTCCATAACAGGATTTAGTTTAATATTAGATGCTTCAGGTGAATTTTCAACTTCATCTTTACTTACTGGAAAAGTATATGCGGCAAACTATACGGCCCCAACTCCAGCAAAGATGACTACGGCTGTGAGCGATATGGAAATTGCATACACGGACGCAGCTTCACGAACACCAGATTATACTGAAAAGTATACTGGAGACCTTACCGGTCAGACCTTAACTAGGGGTGTTTATAAATGGAGTAACACGGTTCTAGTATTTGCTGGAGGTGTTACTATTTCAGGCAGCTCAACTGATGTCTTTATTTTCGAGATAGCGGGAGATCTAACTGTAGCTAGCGGAACCATATTAGGTTCAAACAAAATAGATATGGAGAATGGAGTAGCTTTTAACGGTAGAGCGCTGTCAGAAACTGCTGTTACACTAGATGCCAGTAGTATAAGTATAAGTGGCAAAACTTTAACTTGGAATGGTAGCCAAGACTCTAATTGGGCTAATACTGCTAACTGGGACACAAATACAGTTCCTATAAGGTCTGACAAGGTTGGAATTCCTGATGTTACTAACGCACCAATAATTGGTGCAACAACTGGTGCTGTAACTAATGATTTAACAATTACAGAACCCGAAGGTATAAACATTACTGCAGGAGGTTCTTTAATCGTTGCAGGCACATCATCAGGAAATATAACGTATAATGTTAATGTCGTAGATGACAAATGGCATTTAGTTTCTTCGCCTGTTGTTGGAGAAGGATATGATAATGCCTGGGCAAATAACAATGCAATTGCTGATGGTTCTGGAACAAATAAAGGAATCTCTACCTACCAAAATGGAGCGTTAGATACAGATACAGACGGATCAGGTTCTGATACAGCAACAGGCCCTTGGGTTTATATGTTAGATGGTGCAAGCGGAACTTTTGACTCTGGTACAGGGTATTCTTTAAAAAGAACAAGCACTGGAACTTATTCTTTTACAGGTTCTTACCCAACTACAAATATTACATCCGCAATTACGCAAGATGTTTCACACTGGAATTTAATTGGGAATCCGTATCCTTATTATATTAATATTGATGGTTTTATTACTGCAAATTCAGAAAATTTAGAAGAAGAATTTCAAAATATTTATGTTTGGAATGCAAGTGCAAGTTCTTATACTATTTTAACCACAGGTTCTATTTATCCAGGGCAAGCTTTCTTTATAAGTTCTAAAGTTGCTGATGGAAAGATTTACATAACTGAAGCAATGCAAAGTCATCAAACAGGTGTTGCATTTTACAAAACAGAAAATGCAGCAGTAATTGATTTAAATTTAACAAGTGGAGCAAGTACTAAATCCACTCAAATTAACTATTTAGAAAATAAAACAACTGGTTTAGATCCTCGTTTTGATATTGGAATGTTCGATGGAGTTTCTTCTGATATTAGAATTTACACTCACTTAATTAATGGTAATAATGGTATTTCTTTTAGAAGACAAGCTTTGCCTGCTAACGATTATGAAAATATGGTAATTCCCATTGGTATAAAAGCAGCAGCTAATAAAGAACTTACTTTTACTACTGAAACTTTAAACTTACCAAGTGATATAAAGGTGTTTTTAGAAGATAGACTTTTAAATTCTTATACACGATTAGATGAGGCAAATGCAAATTATAAAGTTACCTTATCAGAAGCTTTAAACGACGTTGGAAGATTCTTTTTACATACTTCTTCAAAGTCTACTTTAAGTGCGAATACTGTTGCTTTAGAAAATATTAGTATTTATAAAACAAACAACGCTACTTTAAGGATTGTTGGTTTATCGCAAGGAAAATCAAGTTTAAAAATGTTTAATATTTTAGGTAAACAAATCTTACATGCTACATTTACTTCAAATGGTATAAAAGATATTTCTATACCCAAAGTAGCCGCTGGTATCTACATTGTTCAATTAGAAACTGAAACGGGTAAACTGAATAAGAAAATAACTTTAGAATAATAGCGAGCATTTAAAACCGATACAAGATGAAAAACAACATAAAAAATAAACAAGACGAAATTACTCGTAAAGCTGCTCTCAAAAAAATAGGTAGCTATGGTAAATATGCGGCATTAACTGCATTGGGCACCTATCTAATTTTAAACCCGCAGAAGGCGCAGGCTCAAAGTCCTGGATCTCCTGGATCTGGGTTTTAACATAAAACACTTTTTACAAAACGCCTCAAAAATTTGAGGCGTTTTTTTTTGCTATCTTTTATATTGTCTTTTTTTTAAAACTTTGAGCGTGAATAAAATCCATCAAAATAAACCAAGAAAAGACAAAAAACATTTGATTTAAAAAACGAATAAAACGTAAAAGAAGAGCTACCGTTTATAAAAAAAGTTTGGCATAAAAAGTTTAAAGAAAGAATTGTATGCAGTAATTAAAAGTTGCAATATTGATTTTAGTACTCAAATTCAATGAAAACTCACCTTTAAAACTATTATTTCTGTGATTTTATAACGATACGTTTAGTAATCATTTTTTCTTGAGTGATAATATGTATTAAATATACTCCCTTTAATCCTGATACATCAATACTATTATTGTTCAAATTAATTTGAGCAACTCGCACTTTTCTACCCATAGCATCATAGATATTGGCTTTAGCGCTTAAATAAAGTCCTTTTATATGTATCGTATTAAATGCTTGATGTATACATAATTATAGCACTTTCATTAAAAATAGGCGTATTTAACGCTTCGTCTCTTTTCCAATTAGACCCCATTTGTGTTCCCTAAAGATGCTCTGATAATCCTGGAAAATCAATAAAAGAGTTTCTATTATGTTGATATGAATAGTAAATTATATCATTTCTATTTTCTTCCCAAGCATCAACTGGATCATTTCTATTCCACTCCAATAAAGTAGTTAGCACACCTTGTAAAGGCTCTTTATTTCCTTGAGGAAGCATTGTTTGTGTTAATTCTAAATTAGGGTAATCATCTAAACCCTCATAACGAACCGTCATATAAAATATCATTCTTGCAATATCTCCTTTTACCTCATCTCGTGGTTCAAACGACCAATCATTAGCATCTTTTTTAGAACCCGTTGTATTTCCCCATTTATCTTTAATATCTTCACAAGTAGTACAATTGTTAAAACAGCGGTTACTCCTTATACTATTAGTCGTGTTATCTAGCGGTCTTAAGGCATGAACATCGGTTCCTACTCCAATAGAGATTCCAAAATCTCCACGTGATTTTGTCCAAATATGCTCTCTCGACCAACCATTTGCATTATTGTATTCTTGAGAAGCATTTACCGATATCCCTGAATATATAAGAATCACGTTATCCGAATTGTTAAGGTCTCTGTCGGTTTCTTTTAAAATATCCCAAACGTCTGTATCTGAATCCGTATAATCGAACTCTATATGATTATCTATAATTTGATTTAACTCATATTTGAGTTTATCGTCCGCTAAATTTTCAGCAGAATCATAATATCCATTTGGAATTTGGCAAGTTATTTGAATGGAAAAACAAAGAAATAGTACAACTAAATAGTCCGATTTTAATATCATATAATGAAAATAAGTTATTTATATAAATCTACGTAACTAATCAGTCTTTTAGTTGAAATTCAAATTTAGCGATAAGTGCCAATCCGTCCAAGACATTAAGCCCATTTTTAATTATGGTGTCTATGACCGAACGTATTTGTGCAAAATTTTGTGCAGCTTGTTCAATTTTAAATTGCCCCGATATTTTTTGTTTGACCTTTACATTTCTAATAGCTCTCTCCGAAGCATTATTGTCTGCAGGCACATTTTTAAGGAAAAGGAAGGTAAATAGATGTTGTCTTTCACCACGCATACGTTTATAAAAGCTAAAGAGTTCTTTATGCGTTTTATCAGGCGGTTTTTCTAATAAGTATTGGAGTTTTTGGATTATTTTTGCGCGCTCAATAGTGTACTCTTTATGTTGAAATGACAGTGTCTTTTTAAGTTCTAAAGCCTCATAGAGAAGTTTAGAAAAATCAAGCCCCCAAGTAGCAGATTTATATTTTAGAATCAAGTAATTTAACCTGCGTTGCAAGTGAGGCAAACAGCTTTGATGATTTTTAGCAAGTGTATTTAGTTGTGGTTTCCATCCATCATGTACTAGGGTACTATTAGGAAATCCATTTGGAAAATGATCCTTTACCGTTTCGCCCTTTCTGTTTTTTGAATGCGTAATATAGGTTAGCTTCGGTGTTTGCCAAGTCCAAAACCATTGTGTATTTCCGTTTACTTTTGCGCCTGTTTCATCTGCACCAATAACAGCACTATTAGAGACTCTTTGTTTTATAATTTTATAAATAGGTTTTGTTTTGTCGGAAAAACGATTTAACAAACAATGGATTCCACCCTCACTAATATTGATATTAAATACAGTGTTAAACACTTCTTGCATTCTTGCGAAAGGTAAGAATTGACGCGCATGAAAATATGCGACGAGTCCTTCTATATTTTCGCCAGAGCTAATAGGAGTGTTTACTCCAGACGGAAAATCTGCGGTAGATTTACACCCACAATTGCAAATTTTACTAAAAATTTGATACTCTTTAAAAACAGCCTTGACAGGCGGTATATCAACTATTTGACGGGATTGTTCTTTTTTAAAAGGCATATTTTGCAAAGAGTTTCCACAAGAAGTACAATAATTAGGTACTAATTCAATAATCTCATCGGGATGAGCTGTCATCTCTAAAGTTTTGCCTTTTCTTCCTTTTTGACCGCCTGCTTTTCGACCAGATGATTTGCGTAAACTTTGATTTGGTTTAGGATAATTTTCATCCTTTGAAGGTGCCATGGAACTGTTGCGACTGTTTTTTGGATTTTCGTAGGTAAATAATGTATCCTTTAACTCTCTATTCTCTTTTAAAAGTGACTGATTTTGCTTTATTATAATTTGATTCTCTTTAATTAAACCTTGATTCTCTTTGATTAATTCTTGGTTTTGGTTTGCCAAGAGCCTTCCAGCTCCTTTACACGTCTTGCGAGAGAAAGAAACGTTGTATACAACTCTTGATATGGTGGCTTTGTTGACAAAAAAATAGCTTTGTTCAAAGTACCTACAATATAGCCAAAATACTACCATAAAAAAACCATGGATTATCAAGAAAAACACAAGAAGTTGTTAACCGATGTGAATAAATCTACTGCTTTTTTAATTTCAAAACGAACAGAAACAAAACCTTATTAATAAGGTAATTAAAAATGTTAACAACCTAACATCTTTCTAAAACAGTTCCCATAAATTTAAGACTGATTAGTTACGATTATTTTAATACTGAAGGTAAATTGGTGAAAAAATATTTAGAAAATCCAATTTATCTAAACACCTTTGAAACGATAGAATATGTAGTTGCAGAGCAAGATAACAGTGGAGGTTCTGGTGCAAATTTTGTGATTGAATGGTACGGAAGTAAAAAATTGAATCCGCTTTTTCAAGCAGTGATGATTGGTGGTTTGGCAAGTAAATCGTTCTCTTTTACTACAGAAGGTGTTTATTTTGAATAAAAATCAAATTTTTCTATACTTATTCATTGTTGTCCGATTAAAACTATTTACTGAATCTAGTTCAGCACAAGTTAATTTCAGTAGCATCAATAAATAGTGCAGTTTAGAGTCGTTTTTAAATATTAGCTTGAATTTGGCGATAACTTTAAAAAGACAAACAAAACAATTTCTATTTTGAAATATCTCTATTTTTCAGATAGTTAGCTGCAAGTCTTGTTTCTTGATTCTAAAAGTGACTTGTGCTGAACTAGATTCAGTAAACGGTCTTGATTCTTTTGTCGGTAAATAGTGATACTTATTAGTATAATCTAAATTATTCGCAAAAGAGTTACAAATTATTATTTAAAGACAATTTTACTGAAATTAGCAAGTTACATTTGCATCGAAAATTGTGAAATACTGTGTCAGAAAAAGTTAAAAAGAGAAAATATCGTTTTTTAAGAAGAATAGTACGTGTTCTTCTTGGTATTCTTGTCTTTTTATGTCTGGTTGTGCTTTTTATAAGAAGCCCTTGGGGACAAGGAATTATTGTAGAAAAGGCAACTTCTTATGTTTCTGATAAAACAAATACTAAAGTTGAAATAAAACGGTTATTTCTAACCTTTACAGGTGGTTTACAAATAGATAGTTTGTATTTAGAAGACAAAAAAGGAGACACCTTGATTTATTCCAATTCGTTAGAAGCTACAATTCCGCTTTGGGCAACAATTACAGGCAAATCCATTGGTGTAGATAATTTACGATGGAACGGTTTACGCGCAAATATTATCAGAAAAGACACAATTTCTGGATATAACTTTCAGTTTTTGATTGATGCTTTTGCATCGAATACGACTACAGAAACTGTTCAAGACACAACTACAACTTCTCCAAACATTAGTACTGGTGATGTTAATTTAAAAGATATTGATGTTATTTTTAATGATGATGTCATCGGAATTAACAGTCGTTATAAAATTGGTGAATTAGATGTCGAAATGGAAAGTATCGACCTTGAAAAAATGATTTTTAAAGCTGATGAAATTTTAATTTCTGATTCAGATATTAATTTTGTTCAAAAACCAATTGCAACAGAGTCGTCAACAGAAAAAAGTTCTTTGCCTTTTTTGTCGGCAAATAGTATTACCATAAATAATGTAAACGCATATTACGAATCTCAAGAAAATAAAATCCTTGCTAATGTAAAAATTGGACGATTTTATACGGAAATTCCTGAAATTAATTTAGCAAATAACAGTTTTAAACTGAATACAATTCAGCTTAAAAATTCTGATATTTTATTCAAAACTTCATTATCTACAACCGTTTCAACTTCGGAGGAAAAGGTAAAGGAGACTACTTCATCAGAAATAATCTGGCCAAATTTAATTGTTGCCGTTGATGAAATTGATTTCGAAAATAACAACATTAATTATTTCGTTGATGATGCAAAAGTGCAGCAAAATAGATTCAACCCAAATGTAATTGCATTAGAAAAACTGACTTTAAAAGCATCAGATATTTTCTTAAAAGATAGAAAAGCAGGTTTAGAAATGTCTGAATTTAACTTCGAAGAAAAGTCTGGTTTTAGATTGAAGAATTTCGCATTAAATGCAAAAATAACAGACAAAGAATTAGAAATTTCTGATTTAAATATCGCTTTAAATAAAAGTGAAATTTCTGGTTTTGCAAATGTAAAATACGTATCACTTTCTCAATTAATTTCATTACCAGAAAACACTAGAGTAGAAGTAGGTTTGCCCAGTTTTTCAATATTTTTAGATGAATTATTTACGTTTCAACCAGCATTAAAACAAAACCAATATGTAAATAAATTAAGCAAAAAACAACTTTTTGGAGCAGTAAATGTAAACGGAACGTTAGCAAATTTAAACATTTCTAAAACAAATGTAAACTGGGGTTCATCAACAAAAATAGCTTTGAATGGAAATATTAAAAATAGTACAAAACCAGATTTACTGCAACTAAATATTCCGAATTTAAAAGCAGAAACAAAGCGAGCAGATTTATTACAAATTGTAGATGAAAAACAAATAGGTGTTCGTTTGCCAGAAAAAATTGTAATTAATGGAAATATTAAAGGTGCTTTAAACGATTTAAAAGCAGATGCAAAAATTACCACTTCACAAGGTTTTGCAACGGTAAAAGGAGCATTCAAAAATCAGGAAATCATAGATTATACGATTGCTTTGGCTATTGAAAATTACAATCTTGGTGAGTTGCTAATGAATCCAAAATTTGGTGAATTATCAGTAACAGTAAATTCGAAAGGAAGCGGAAAAAACATCAATACTTTAGATGCGACAATAAATACCAACATTTTTAAATTTCAATTAGAAAACTATGCAATAAAAGATTTAGCAATAAACGGCGATATTAAAAGTGGAAAAGGAAACATAACATCTAACTATAAAGATGAAAACTTAAATGCAACCTTAAATGCTTTTGTAGATTTAGATTCCATATCAACAAAAGCAAACGTAAATTTAAATGTTACTGGAGCAGATTTACAAAGTTTGGGCTTAATAAGTCGTAAAGTAAAAACAGGAATGGATATTTCTCTCGATTTCAAGGGAAATGTAAAAGATTTTACAATTCAAGCCAAAGTTAAAGATGGTGTTGTTATTTATGACAACAGAACGTATTTGGTTGGTTTAATAACCGCAAAAGCGCTTATAAATAAAGACACAACTGCTGTGGCTATTAAAAATAAACTGATCAATTTAAATCTAGAGTCCAATACAGATCCGCAAACATTTAGCAAAGCAATTCAACGTCATGTTTGGAGTTATTTTTACAGAGACGCCAAGTTTAGTGACACAATTGTAAATCCAGTAAATTTAAAATTAAAGGGTAAAATTACACAAACTGAATTAATAAAAGAAGTGTTTTTGGTAAATGTAAGAGATTTAGATACCATTAATTTTGCTATAGATTTTAATGAAAAAGAAAGAAAATTAGTCGCAAATATAACTGCGCCACACATAAATTATAGTGGAAATAAGTTGGATAGTTTTGCTTTTTCCATGAATACAGATCAAGATGATTTTAAATTTAATTTAGGTTTTAAAAATATCACAGCAGGTCCTTTAGATGTTCCAAAAACAGTAATTACTGGAAGTCAAGATAACAACGAATTATCTCTTAATTTTTTAGGTTTTCACAAAGGTAAGAAGCTAATGAACATCAATACAAAAATTACTGGAAATAGAGATGAATTAAAGCTAACTGTAAACTCAGATAGCTTAATTTTAAACAAAAAAAAGTGGTTGATTCCTAAAGATAATCAAGTTGTTTTAACGAAAGATAAGTTGGCTTTTTCTAATTTTAAAATCAGTAAAGAGAATCAATCTATAGAAATTACAGATCAATTTTCTGGAGTTACCAAAGACCATATTGCTGTAGAGTATCAAAATTTTAAAATTAGTGAGTTTTTTAGTTATTTGAATCCCGAAACAGAAATTGCAAAGGGAATATTAAATGGAAATTTCATTTTAGAGCAACCTTTTACAGAGACAGGAATTATTGCAGATATGAGCATTAGTGAACTTGAATTTTTGAAAACCAACTTCGGAAAATTACAAATTAACGCAAAATATTTAGGCGGAAGTAAATATGATTTTAATGCAAAATTAAACGGTGGTGATGTAGATTTGAATTTAAAAGGTGATTATTTTGTAACCAATGATAATGCAAATCTGAACCTAGATTTAGTGATAAATGAATTTAAAATGAATGCTTTAAATACCTTATCACTTGGAGAAATTAAGGAAACTAGCGGGAGTTTTTCTGGAGGTTTTAAGGTTACGGGTAATATCTCTGAACCAAATTATAACGGGAATTTAAAGTTTACAAACGCAAGTTTTAACGTAACAAAACTGAATACACAATTCACGCTTCAAAACGAAATGTTGTCTGTTGATAATAGCGGCTTGCAGCTATCTAATTTTACGGTTTTAGATGCAAATAAAAATTCTTTAGTCATTTCTGGAGAAATAAATACAAAGAGTTTTTTAAATCCGTCATTTAATTTAGATGTAAAAGCCAATAATTTTACAGTGTTAAATGCTGAAAAAGAAGACAATGCAACACTTTATGGAAAAGCTTCTTTTGATGCAAATGCAAAATTAACTGGAGATTTACAAATTCCTAAATTAAGTGCAGAACTTACTGTTGGTTCAGAAACAGACATAACTTATGTAGTTCCATCTAGCTATGCAAACGTTGAAGAAAGAGACGGAGTTGTGGTTTTTGTAAATAGAGAAAATCCTGATGCAATTTTAACAAAAACAGAAGAGCAAACAGCAATAATTACGGGTATAGATTTAAAAGCGAAATTAAATATCAATAAAGAAGCTGCTGTTACCATAGTAATAAATGAAGAGACTGGAGATAATTTTAAAGTTTCTGGTGAAGGCGATTTTATTTTCACGATGATACCAAATGGACGAGTTACTTTAACTGGAGTTTATGAAGTTTCTAGCGGGCATTATGAATTGAATTTATACAATTTAGTAGATCGAAAGTTTTCTTTAGCACCAGGAAGTAGAGTTTCTTGGTCTGGAGATCCTTTAGATGCGAAGTTAGACGTAAATGCCATCTACAATTTAGAAACTTCTGCATCACCTTTAATGGCTGCTCAAATTTCTGGAAAAGATGCTTCTGTAGCTAATAAATTCAAACAGAAATTACCATTTAATGTGTATTTAAATATTGATGGTGAATTACTTCAACCAAAAATATCTTTTAATTTGGACATGCCAAAAGAAGAAAGAGGTGCAATTGGTGGTCAAGTTTATGGTAGAGTTCAACAAGTAAATCAACAAGAAGACGAGTTAAACAGACAAGTTTTTTCTTTGTTAGTTTTAAATCGATTTTATCCAGATGCTGGAAGCGATGGTAGTTCTGGTGGATTTGCAACCATAGCAAGAGACAATTTAAACGATGCCGTTTCTGGACAATTAAATGCCTTTTCTGATAAAATTTTAGGAGGCTCTGGAATTGAATTAGATTTTGGATTAAATAGTTTTACAGATTACCAAGGAAGTGCGCCTACAGATAGAACACAGTTGGATGTTGCTGCACAGAAAAAATTATTTAATGACCGTTTTACAGTTCGTGTTGGAAGTGAAATTGATATTCAAGGAAGTGATCAAACAGGAAAGGAAACACCGCTGATTGGAAACGTAAGTTTGGAATACAAAATCACTGAGGATGGCAGGTATCGTTTAAAAGGATTCAGAAAAAGTGAGTTCGAAAATGTAATTGATGGACAAACAATTGTAAGCGGAATTTCATTAATTTTCACTAAAGAGTTTAATGAATTTAGGCAACTTTGGAATTCAATCTTCAACACCCAAAAGGATAAAAAGGAAAAAGAGAAAGAAAAAGTAGAAAGAGAAAAATCAGAAGAAAAAAATACTGAAAATTCAAAAAAGAAAAAGAATTAAACGTTGAAGGCATCTTATAAACATATCGGTATTTTAGTTGTTGTAATTTTATTTATTTACGGCTGTAGCATTAAAAAACACATTCCAGAAGATGAACGCTTATATACAGGCGCTTCAATTGAAATGGAAATAGATTCTACAGTGCAAAAAACAAAAGAATTAAAAGCAGATTTAGAATCGGTGCTTCGTCCAGAACCCAATTCTAAATTTTTAGGAATGCATTTTGGATTGTATTTTTATTATAAAAATCAGAAAGAAAACCCTGGTTTTATAACCAGATGGATAGCAAAGAAACTAGGGCAAGAACCCGTTTATCAATCTGATGTAAATGAAATAGAAGTAGAAGATATTTTGAGAAATAGACTAGAAAATTACGGTTTTTTCTATAGCGCTACAGAATCTGCTTTTAAAGAAAAAGAGAAAAAAGCATCAATCATTTATACTTTAAAAGTTCCTGCGCCTTATAAAATGGAAGCATACAAAGTAGATAGTATGATTGCGCCAATTTATGCCGCCATTAAAAGTCTTACTACAGCTTCGCCTTTTAAAAAAGATATGCGTTTTGATTTGGGGAATTTAAAACAAGAACGTGAACGGTTAGATTACGAGTTAAAACGAAAAGGATACTATAATTTTAATCCGAATTTTTTGATTTTTGAGGCAGATACAAATCAGTATAACAATAAAAAGTTTGATTTGTTTTTGAAATTAAAAGCAAAAGTTCCTGCTAAATCTACGATACCGTATGAAGTTAAAAAAGTAAACATTTATCCAAATTACAGTTTAAACGATTCTACAAAAGTAAAAGAAACACGTTTTAAGAATAAAAGTTTTCATCAAGATACCGTGTTTTTTAAACCAAAATATTTAAACGATTTTGTTACGATTAAGGAAGGCGATTTTTACAACCCATTAACGTCTAAAAATACTGCGAGACGTTTATCATCCATTGGTGCTTACAAATACGTAAATATTCAATACAAAGAGTTAGATACAATTGCGGGAGACAGTTTAGGTGGTTTAGAAGCAAACATTTTCTTATCGCCATTAACCAAAAGAGCCATTCGTGCAGAATTACAAGCAGTAACAAAATCGAACAATTTTGCAGGACCAAAATTGGCGTTAACATACAGTAATAGAAATTTATTTCAAGGAGGAGAAACGCTAAATATAAGCACAGGAATTGGTTATGAAACACAAATTTCTAGCGGTAATAATTCGGATTTAAGTAGTTTAGAATTGGAATTAAAAACAGAGTTAATTTTCCCAAGAGTACTTGCTCCCTTTTCAATTAATGAAGATTTTTTCGAATATTCTATTCCAAAAACAAAAATGAGTTTAGGCGCAACTTATTTAAGCAGAAGTCAATTATACACCTTATTATCTGGAAGCGCGTTGTTTGGGTATGCTTGGAACGCTAATAAATACATCACGTATGAATTTAATCCCATTTCTGTAAACTACACTAGTTTATCGAATACAACTGCAGATTTTGATAAAATATTGAGAAATAATCCATTTTTAGAACGCAGTTTTGAGCAACAATTTATAAGTGGATTAACATTTTCTTTTACTTACAATGAAATGTTAGAGCCGAGTAAAACGAATCAGTTTTATTTACAATCTACATTTGATACTGCAGGAAATTCCATTAGTTTATTGGGCAGAGAAGGTGATAATGGTTCTAAAAAGTTTTTAGGTTTGGAGTATGCGCAATATGCAAAATTAGATATTGATACAAGATATCACTTTAATTTTGGGAAGAATAATGAGCAAACAATTGCAGCAAGATTATTTGCTGGCTACGGTTTGGCGTATGGTAATTCTGATGTGGTCCCGTTTGTAAAACAATATTTTTCTGGAGGTCCATATAGTGTTCGTGCATTTAATATACGGTCTCTAGGTCCAGGAACATATAATGAAGATGATGATCCAAATGCACAAGGAACAAGTTCTTTTTTCGATAAAACAGGTAATATTCGTTTAGAAGCAAATATAGAATATCGTTTTCCTATTTATTCGTTTTTTAAAGGTGCTGTTTTTGCGGATGCAGGTAATGTTTGGAACTCTTTAGCAAATCCTGCTTTTGGAGGAAAAGACAAATTCACATCAAACTTTATGAATGAATTAGGCATGGGAGCTGGAGTTGGTTTGCGAGTAGATGTGCAAGGTTTTGTAATTCGGTTTGATTTAGCTGCTCCATTTCACGATCCAGCTTTATACGAAGGTGAACGTTGGGATTTTAAAATGGATAAACCGGTATTTAACTTTGCGATTGGGTATTCTTTTTAGGTTTGTTTGCTTTTTAAAACTTGATAGCGAAAAAGGAGCAGTTGAAGTGATTTAATAAGCGTAAACTTTGCAAGAAAGAACGTTTTTTAAAACAATTTCATAAACTTTTTCAAAGACTTCAACTTTCCATTATAAGGCGCATATCTTACAGGTAAATCCAACCAATTATAGCGTTTTGTAATTCCTTTTTTGTGGGTAAAAACATCAAAGGTTCTTTTTCCATGATAACTTCCAATGCCGCTTTCGCCCACGCCGCCAAATGGCAAGTTGTTATTTGCAAAATGAACGGTTGTGTCATTTATTGTTCCGCCACCAAAAGAATATTTATGAATCATTTTTTTAGCGAACTTCATATTTGTTGTAAAAACATAAAAAGCCAAAGGTTTCTCGTAATTACCAATAATTTTCTCTAAATCGCTTTCATTTTCATAAGAAATTACTGGAGAAATAGGTCCAAAAATTTCACCTTTCATCACTTCAGAATCTAACGAAGGTTCGTCAATTAAAGTTGGGGAAATATAATTTTCTGAAGCATCTGTTTTTCCACCAACAAGAATTTTTTCATTGGCTAGCATTTTCTTTAAGCGTTCAAAGTTTTTCTCGTTTACTATTCTTGGAAAATCATCTGATTCTTGCGGATTTTTACCGTACGCATTTTCTACTTCAGCTTTAAAATAGGTAACAAATTTTTCTTTTACCGATTTATGAATCAAAAAATAATCTGGAGCAATGCAAGTTTGACCAGCATTAATACATTTTCCCCAAACAATTCGTTTTGCGGTTAGTTTTAAATCTGCAGTTTCATCAATAATACACGGATTTTTTCCACCTAATTCTAACGTCATCGGCGTTAAGTTTTTAGCGGCAGCTTTTGCTACAATTTTCCCAACTTGCACACTTCCTGTAAAGAAAATATAATCCCAACGTTGTGCTAATAATTCGGTAGAAACAGCTACACCACCTTCTACAACAGCAACATGAGTTACGTCAAAGACAGCCTCGCAAATTTCTTTAATAATTTTACTTGTGTTTGGCGTTAATTCAGAAGGTTTTAAAACTACCGTATTTCCTGCTGCAATTGCACCAATTAATGGTGCTAAAGCGAGTTGATACGGATAATTCCAAGGTGCAATAATCAACACAATTCCTAAAGGGTTGTTATATATTTTGCTTGATGATGGGAAGTTTAATAATGCAGGGAAAACCCATGTTGGCTTTGACCAAGAATTGATTTTTTTAATCATCAATTTTAATTCGGAAATAATATAACCCGTTTCTGTTAAAACAGCTTCATATTCGCATTTTTTAAAATCGGCAAATAAGGCATCAGTAATGTCTTTTTCTCGGTTTTCAACTTCAGAAAGTAGTTTTTTTAAAAGTTTTTTTCGGTAAGTAACCTCTTTTGTTTTATCGGTCTTAAAAAAATGTTTCTGATTTTCTACGATTTTTGAAATGTCCATTAATGAAATTTGATTTCCCTAAAGATACGAAAAATCAAGAACAAGAATTCCAAATAACATCATTTGGTGTTGGCGCAACTAACTTTATATTTTCTTTTGTAACAGGATGAATAAATTCGATCTTCCGAGCATGTAAATGAATGCTTCCATCTTTGTTAGAACGGTCAAATCCATATTTTAAATCGCCTTTGATAGGGCTTCCAATATTCGTTAATTGTGCTCGAATTTGATGATGTCTGCCTGTTTCTAAATCAACTTCTAACAATGAAAAGTTATCTAATTTTTTAATAACTTGATAATGCAAAATTGCTTTTTTACTTCCATCAATTTCTTTTGGATACGCAAAAGATTTGTTGTTTTTTGGATTCTTCTTCAAAAAATTAATCAATGTATCTTTTTCTTTTTTCGGATGATTTTTAACAACCGCCCAATATGTTTTATGAATTTCTCTGTCACGCAACATTTTGGTTAAACGGGTTAATGCTTTTGAAGTTCTTGCAAAAATAATTACGCCAGAAGTTGGTCTATCTAATCGGTGAACAACGCCTAAAAAAACATCGCCAGGTTTGTTGTATTTCTCTTTTACGTATTCTTTTACAACATCACTTAAAGGGATATCGCCAGTTTTATCACCTTGAGAAATATCTCCAGCCCTTTTATTGACAATAATTATGTGATTGTCTTCAAAGAGAATTTGTAACGTTTCTTTGGTAGATTGCATTTTAGTGAGATTTATCTTGATCTTGTTGAAAGACTATTTAAACTTATCTGCAACATCGATATTAATCGAATCAATAAATTCTAAAAATTCTTTTCTTCCCATAGAAGATGAAGATGAAGTAATAAAAGAAGTTGGAAGCGTTTCCCAAGTATTTAGCAATTTCTTTTTGTAAGAAGTAATTTGCTTGTTTAATTTTGAGCTACTTAATTTGTCTGCTTTTGTAAAAGCGATGCAAAACGGAATGCCAGTTTCTGTCAAAAATCGCATGAAATCCAAATCGATTTGTTGTGGGTCGTGTCTGGAATCAATCAACACAAAAGTGCAAACTAATTGTTCTCTTTCTTTAAAATAATTTTCTATAAAATATTGAAAAATAACTCTTTTTTTCTTTGAAATTTGCGCGTAACCATAACCAGGTAAATCGACCAAAAACCATTCGTGATTTATTTTAAAATGATTTATTAATTGTGTTTTTCCAGGTTTTCCTGATGTTTTTGCCAAATCTTTGCGTTCCATCAACATGTTGATTAACGAAGATTTACCAACATTAGAACGTCCAATAAACGCATATTCTGGAAGTCTTTCTTTTGGTGCGTTTATAACATTGCTGTTACTCATCACAAATTCCGCAGATTTAATTTTCATCTTTTAGATGTTTCGAGCAGTTAACCAATCGTGTAAAATGGTGTTGAATTCTTTTGGATTTTCCATCATTGCTGCATGGCCACATTTATCAATCCAAAACAAGTCTGAATTTGGTAATAATTTATGAAAATCATTTGCAACTTCTGGTGGGGTAACAGTGTCTTGTTTTCCCCAAATAAGACAAGTTGGTTGTTTCATATTTGGCAAATCTCCTGCCATATTATGACGAATGGCGCTTTTTGCAATAGACAAAGTTCTAATTACAGCACTTCTATCATTTACAATACTAAACACATCATCAACCAAAGCTTTATCTGCAATAGCAGGATCATAAAACACTGCTTTTGCCTTCTCTTCTATATATTCATAATTTCCTCTTTTAGGAAAACTATCACCCATTGCTTTTTCATATAATCCAGAACTTCCTGTTAAAACAAGTGCTTCAACTCTTTCTGGATAATGTTTTGTGAAGTATAATCCAATATGACCACCCAAAGAATTCCCTAATAAAACAGCTTTTTCAATTCCTTTAAAATCCATAAAATCACGCACAAATTTTGCCATATTTTTTACGTTAGTTTTTAATAAAGGCAATTTATAAAGGGGTAATTCGGGAATAAAAACTTGATATCCGTTCGTAGAAAAATGAGTAAATGTAGCATCAAAATTACTCAATGCGCCCATTAAACCATGTAATATTATAATTGTTTTTCCTTCTCCAGCTTGTGCGTAAGTGAATTTTCCTTCAGTTTTTAAGTTGTCAGTCATTGATTGATTTTGGTTTTACTCCAAGGACAAATGTAGTTCTTTTTTGTGAGAAATTATACCGTTTTCAGAGGTCGAGTTTTGATGTTTTTTTGAAATTACAATACGAAATAAAGGAATGAAAAGTCAAAACTTATTAACAAAGTGGTAAAAAGTGGTAAAAAGTGGTAAAAATTCTATATTTTTGATATCTAAAATAGATTTTTATCAAGTGATTAACCTAATTGGAACATACGAATGTAAGGCAGATGCTAAAGGAAGATTGATGTTGTCATCAGCTTTCAAGAAGCAATTGTCTGCGGTGTTGCAAGATGGTTTTGTGATAAAAAGATCTGTTTTTCAACCTTGTTTAGAGTTGTATCCAATGCAAGAATGGAATTTGATGATGCAGAAAATCAACGGATTAAATAAGTTTAGAAAAAAGAATAACGATTTTATCAGAATATTTACAGCTGGCGTAAAAGTAGTTGAATTAGATGCAAGTGGACGATTATTAATCCCCAAAGAATTATGTGGTTTTGCATCGATTGATAAAGAAATCGTAGTGTCATCCGCAGTGAATATTATTGAGATTTGGGACAAAGAAAAGTATGAAAAATCCATTTCTGATTCGGCAATCAATTTTGCAGATTTAGCGGAAGAAGTAATGGGAAATATAGATGAAGATGGAATATCATAATCCAGTTTTACTGAAAGAAAGTGTTGATGCGCTTGATATAAAACCAAACGGAATTTATGTTGATGTTACTTTTGGTGGCGGTGGACACTCCAGAGAAATTTTAAGCAGATTAGGTGAACACGGAAAATTATTTGCGTTTGATCAAGATCCAGATGCCAGAAGAAATTTAATTGACGATTCACGTTTTGTGCTTATTGAAGAGAATTTTAGATTGGTACAACGTTTTTTGAAATTTTATAGAGTTGATAAAGTCGATGGAATTTTAGCAGATTTAGGTGTTTCTTCTCATCAATTTGATGTTGCAGAGAGAGGTTTTTCTACTCGTTTTGATGGCGATTTAGACATGAGAATGAATCAGAAATCACAAAATTCTGCAAAGAAAATCATCAACAGTTATGAAGAAGAAGATCTAGCAAACATCTTCTTTATGTATGGCGAATTAAGAAATTCAAGAAATTTAGCAAAAGCGATTGGCGAGGCAAGAAAAGTGCAGAAAATAGAAACTAGTTTTCAGTTAAAAGAAGTATTGCAACGTTTTTTACCGAAAGCAAAAGAACATAAAATCCTGGCTCAAATATATCAAGCGATTCGTATTGAAGTAAATGAAGAGCTAGAAGCGTTGAAAGAATTTTTGGAGCAAACACCAAAATTATTGAAGCCAAATGGTAGATTAAGCGTGATTTCTTACCATTCTTTAGAGGATAGATTAGTAAAAAGATATATAGGTTTTGGTTTGTTTAGTGGTGAGCCAGAAAAGGATATTTTTGGAAATACAGAAAAACCATTAGAAAAAGTGGGGAAACTAATTGTGCCAAAAGCAGCAGAAATTAAAATAAATAACAGAGCTAGAAGTGCAAAATTAAGAATTGCAACGCTATCAAAAGAGTAAATAAATTTTTAATAGAAGTGAATACTTTGAATTGAAAATTTTGAATCAAGAATTATAAAGTATGTCTAAAGTTAAAAAAAATGTGTACGATTTTTTAAGGGGAAGTTTCCTTACAGATGAGTCTGCTTTTAAAAACTGGCGAATAATTATATATGTGGTAACGCTCATGTTAATTATGATTTATAGTTCTCACAGTGTAGAAAAAAAAGTAATTCTAATTTCTGATATGAATCAGTTAAAACGAGAGTTACGAGAAGAACATCATGATACAGAAACAACTTTAATGCGAATAAAAATGGAATCTAATATTCGTGAAAAAGTAGAAAGATTAGGATTACAACAATCACAAACACCGCCAAAAAAAATAAAAGTAACAACTAAATAAAAAACAAAGTGGCTATTACTAAAAAAAGCATTCTTACTAAATTCTACTTCGTAGCTACTTTTATGTCGCTTTTTTTATTTGCCATTATTTTTCGAGTATTTAATATTCAATATACTCAAGGCGAGAAATACAGAAAACTTTCAGCAGATTTAACCGTTAGAAAAATTGTTGTGGAAGCAAACAAGGGAAATGTGTATGCTGCCGATGGAAATTTGTTGGCAACTTCCATGTCCCGTTTTGATATTTACATGGATGTAATGACGGTAAAGAAAGAAGATTTTGATAAAAATGTTGTTGGCTTGTCCAATTCATTGTCAAAAATGTTTGGTTTTTCATCTAATTATTATCAACAGAAATTATTAAATGCCAGAAATCGAAAAAGCAGGTATTTATCTATTGCAAAGAAAGTTGGTTACAACAATTATTTAGAGATGAGAAAATTTCCAATTTTTAATTTGGGAGTCTATAAAGGTGGGTTTATTGCAGAGCAAGAAACGGTGCGTGCGCACCCAATAGGTAAAATTGCTGAACGAACAATTGGTTATGATGATGCTAGAGGTGAAGCGGGAATTGAAGGAGCTTACGCAGATTTTATGGAAGGCAAAAATGGTTTGCGTTGGCAACAAAGAATTGCAAAAGGCAGGTGGAAACCAATAAATGATGTAAACGAAAAAGAGCCAATTGATGGGCATGATGTGATTACAACAATCGATGTAAATATGCAAGATATTACACATCACGCTTTGTTGAAGCAATTAGAATTTTATCAAGCAGATCATGGTTGTGCCATTGTTATGGAAGTTGCAACTGGAGAAATAAAAGCTATTTCTAATTTAGCTAGAACTTCTGATGGGAAGTATTTCGAGAAAAGAAATTACGCAGTTTGGGAAATTCAAGAACCAGGTTCAACTTTTAAAGTAGCGAGTTTATTGGCTGCTTTAGATGATAAAAAAATTGATACTTCTACAATTGTTGATACCGAAAAAGGAAGAATTTTTATTCACGGAAGTAAGGTAGAGGATTCAGAACATGGTGGTCATGGTAAAATTTCTGCGGCACGTGTTATTGAAGTTTCTTCTAACGTTGGTATTGTAAAATTGATTCAAGAACATTATGATAATAATCCAGAACAATTTTTAAAGAAAATAGAAAGCTACGGTTTTACAAAAAAAATAGATTTGCCAATTAAGGGTGAAGGGATTCCTGTTGTGCCAACTCCAAAGGATAAAAGATGGAATAGTATTTCGTTGGAATGGATGTCTTGGGGTTATGGAATTGCCGTTACGCCATTACAAACATTAACTTTTTACAACGCAATAGCTAATGATGGAGTAATGGTAAAACCTCGTTTTATTAAAGAATTAAGAAAGCATAATAAAACAGTAAAAGTATTTGGCACAGAAATAACGAATCCAAAAATTGCATCAAAAGAAGCGATTGATAAAGTGAAAAAAGTATTAGAAAATGTGGTTGTAAAAGGAACTGCATCTAAAATTTATTCGCCTAATTTTTCGATGGCAGGGAAAACTGGAACGGCAAAAAAATCTATAAATGGAAGTTATTCAAGCAAACTTTATGTTGGTTCTTTTGCAGGTTTTTTTCCAGTTGATAATCCTAAATATTCCTGTTTTGTAATGATTGATGAACCAAAATCAGAGATTGGTTTTTACGGTGCAATGGTTGCAGGGCCTGTTTTTAAAGAGATTGCGCAAAAAATTTATACAACTACGCCAATTAATAATCAGTTTGTAGATGATAAAGTTCATTTTGCAAAGATTGATGATGATTTTAATAATTACCCAATTGAATTGGCGAAAGAGCATAGCAAAATCCCCGATGTAAAAGGAATGTCAGGAATGGATGCACTGTCTTTATTGGAAAATATTGGATTGAAAGTAAAAATTTCTGGAATGGGGAAAGTGAGAAACCAATCCATTGAAAAAGGAGAAAAATTAGTAAAAGGACAAACGATAATTTTAAATCTATCATAAGCTGAAAAATTTAAAAGACATATTATACACCGTTTCAGTAAACTCGGTTTTTGGAGATACAAATATTGATGTAAAAAACATCATTTTTGATTCAAGAAATGTTGAGCAAAATTCGCTGTTTGTTGCTCAAAAAGGAGTACTTGCAGATGGTCATTTATTTATCGGTAAAGCAATTGAAAAAGGAGCAATCGCAGTTATTTGTGAAGAACTTCCTTCGGATAAAAAAGAAGGAATTACCTATGTTGAAGTAGAAAATTCAAATACTGCTTTGGCAATTTTAGCTTCTAATTTTTATGAAAATCCGTCTAAAAATCTAAAACTAATAGGAGTTACGGGCACAAACGGAAAAACAACAATTGCCTCTTTATTATATCAATTGTTTGAAAAAGCAGGTTATAAAGTCGGCTTATTATCAACCGTAAAAATTTTAGTAGATAAAACCGAATTTAAAGCAACGCACACCACACCAGATTCTGTGACTATTAATCAGTATTTGGATAAAATGGTAAGAGCGGGCGTAGATTTTTGTTTTATGGAGGTAAGTTCTCACGGAATTCATCAGAAAAGAACAGAGGGTTTGTATTTTGCTGGCGGAATTTTCACCAACCTTTCTCATGATCATTTAGATTATCACAATTCGTTTGCAGAATACAGAAATGTAAAGAAATCGTTTTTTGATTCTTTGCCAAAATCGGCATTTGCTTTAACAAATATTGATGATAAGAATGGCAACTTTATGTTGCAAAATACAAAAGCCAAAAAGCAAACTTACGCCTTAAAAACATTAGCAGATTTTAAAGCAAAAATTTTAGAAAAAAGAATTTCTGGGACTTTAATTTCTGTGGATGGAACGGATGTTTGGATAAAATTAATCGGCACATTTAACGTCTATAATTTAGTCGCAATTATTGGTACAGCAGAATTACTAGGTTTAGAAAAGTTAGAAGTTTTACGAATTGTAAGCGAATTACAAAGTGTAAGCGGACGATTTGAATATACAATTTCTGATAACGGAATTACGGCAATTGTGGATTATGCGCATACTCCAGACGCATTACAAAATGTTCTGGAAACAATTATTGATATTAGAACTGGTGCAGAAACGGTTTTTACAGTTGTTGGTTGTGGTGGCGATAGAGATAAAACCAAAAGACCAAAAATGGGAAATATTGCATCACAATTAAGTGATCAAGTTATTTTTACTTCGGATAATCCGAGGACAGAAAATCCGCAAACTATTTTAGACGAAGTTGAAGCTGGCGTTTCTCTAGAAAACTACAAAAAAACGTTGTCAATTTTAGATAGAAAGCAAGCAATAAAAACAGCTTGTAAACTATCTAAAACAGGAGATATTATTTTAATTGCAGGAAAAGGACACGAAAATTATCAAGAAATTAATGGAGAACGTTTTCATTTCGATGATTTAGAAATCGTAAAAGAATGTTTTAATCAACTAAATAAAAACTAGAAATGTTATACTATTTATTTGAATATTTAGACGCTAATTTCCAGATTCCTGGCGCTGGTGTTTTTCAATTTATCACATTTCGTGCAGCGGCGGCATTTATTTTATCATTGTTAATTTCTACTATCTATGGGAGAAGAATTATCAATTTTTTAAGAAAACAACAAGTTGGAGAAACAGTGCGTGATTTAGGTTTAGCTGGTCAGCAACAAAAATCTGGAACACCTACAATGGGTGGAATTATCATCATTTTATCGACTTTAATTCCAGTTTTATTGTTAGCAAAGCTAGATAATATTTATATCATCATTTTATTAATTACCACTATTTGGATGGGATTAATTGGTTTTTTAGACGATTATATTAAGGTTTTCAAAAAAGATAAAGGTGGTTTAAGTGGTAAGTTTAAAATATTAGGTCAAGTTGGTTTGGGTTTAATTGTTGGTTCAATTTTGTATTTCAATGAAAATGTAACTATTAAAGAACAATTGCCTGCAGACCAACAAACAATGACAGATAATGGACGACGAGTTTTGTTTGGTGATGCACATCAATCTACAAAAACAACCGTTCCGTTTTTAAAAGATAACGAGTTAGATTATTCAAAAGCATTAAGTTTTTTAGGTGATGGATATGAAAGGTATGGATGGATAATTTTTATTCTGATTGTCACATTTATTGTTACAGGAATTAGTAACGGCGCAAATTTAACAGATGGGATTGATGGTTTGGCTGCAGGTTCATCTGCAATTATAGTTATCACATTAGCCATTTTTGCTTGGGTTTCTGGAAACATCATTTTTGCCGATTATTTGGATGTGATGTACATTCCTGATTCTGGAGAAATGACGGTTTATATTTTGGCTTTTGCAGGAGCATTGATTGGTTTTCTTTGGTATAATACCTATCCGGCGCAAGTTTTTATGGGTGATACAGGAAGTTTAACGATTGGCGGAATTATCGCAGTTATTGCAATTGCAATACGTAAAGAATTATTGTTACCCATTTTAGCGGGAATATTTGTTATTGAAAATTTATCTGTGATTATGCAGGTTTCTTGGTTTAAATACACACGAAAGAAATTTGGGGTTGGAAAGAGAATTTTTAAAATGTCGCCTTTGCATCATCATTATCAAAAATTAAATTTTCACGAAAGCAAAATAGTAGTTCGTTTTTGGATTGTTGGGATTTTGTTGGCGGTTTTGTCGATTGTGACTTTAAAATTAAGGTAATCCCATCCTAACCCTCCCGGAGGGAGGGAGTTGTTATGAATAAAAATAATGAAAGAAAAAAGCAATATAAAAACTGATGATAAAAAGTCCTCCTTCAGAGGATTTAGGAGTATTGTTATTCTTGGTGGTGGAGAAAGCGGAGTTGGAACAGCAATTCTAGGAAAACAAAAAGGATACAATGTTTTTGTTTCTGATAAAGGGAAAATTAGTGAAAAATACAAAGAAGTTCTTTTACACAATGAGATAAATTTTGAGGAAAATCAGCATACAGAATCGATGATTTTAAACGCAGATTTGGTAATGAAAAGTCCGGGAATTCCAGAAAAGGTAACCATAGTTCAGAAATTAATTGAAAAAGGAATTCCAGTAATATCTGAAATCGAATTTGCAGGAAAATATACAGACGCAACAATTGTTGGAATTACAGGATCAAACGGAAAAACAACCACCACATTATTAGTACATCATATTTTAAAAAAAGCAGGTTTAGATGTTGGAGTTGCAGGAAATATTGGAGATAGTTTTGCGGAACAAGTTGCCAATAAAAATGTTGAAAATTATGTATTGGAATTAAGCAGTTTTCAGTTAGATGGAATTGAGGAATTCGCACCGCATATTGCAATAATTACTAATATTTCGCCAGATCATTTGGATAGATATGAGTATGATTTTTCAAAATATATATCATCAAAATTTAGAATTACAATGAATCAAAAAGAAACCGATTATTTAATTTATGATGCAGATGATGAAGCAATCAATAATTGGTTAAAAAATAATAAGACAAAAGCAAAATTAGTTCCTTTTTCACTTCACAAAGAGTTAGAATTTGGAGCATTCTTAAAAGATAATAATATCATAACGAACATAAAACCAGAACAATTTATAATGCCTACAACAAATTTAGCGATTAAGGGGAAACACAATGTAAAAAATGCGATGGCAGCAACAATGGCAGCGCAATTATTAAAAGTTAGAAAACAATCCATCAAGGAAAGTTTGGAAGACTTTGAAGGCGTAGAACATCGACTGGAAAATGTTGGTAAGGTGGACGACGTTTATTTTATTAATGATAGCAAAGCAACAAATGTAAATGCAACTTTTTATGCTTTAGAATGTATGGATAAACCAACGGTTTGGATTGTTGGTGGTGTTGATAAAGGAAATGATTATTCGGATTTATTGCCGTTAGTTCGAGAAAAAGTCCGTGCAATTGTTTGTTTGGGCTTAGATAATCAAAAGATCATGGAAACTTTTGGTAATGTTGTAGATCTAGTAATTGAAACTGCAGGAGCAGAAGAAGCAGTAAAAGTGTCTAAAAAATTAGCTCAAAAAGGTGATGTTGTTTTATTGTCGCCAGCTTGTGCAAGTTTTGATTTATTTAAAAATTACGAAGACAGGGGCAGGCAGTTTAAGAATGCGGTGAGAAATCTTTAATCCCATCCCAACCTTCCAAAAAGGGAGGAGCAATCAGATTTGAATTTAAGGATTAAAAAAAGAATATTATAAAAAACTAATAATAAAAACACAACAGTGTTTCCCTCCTTCGGAGGGATTAAGGGAGGCTAATGAAAACAGTATTTCAACATATAAAAGGAGATAAAACCATTTGGGCAATTGTTGCCGTTTTGGCGGTGCTTTCTTTTATGCCAGTGTATAGCGCAAGCACAAATTTGGTTTATGTTGTTGGTAAGGGTTCTACTATTGGCTATTTAATAAAACATATTGTTTTATTAATTTTTGGTTTTGGAGTTTTGTACGGGGTTCATAAAATTCCGTATCGATACTTTTCTGGTGGATCTGTAATTTTATTGCCAATCGTTGTTGTGTTGTTAGTCGTTACATTATCGCAAGGAACAACTATTGGCGGTGCAAATGCAAGTCGTTGGATTAACATTCCATTTTTAGGAGTTGGTTTTCAAACATCAACTTTGGCAGGTTTGGTTTTAATGGTTTATGTAGCGAGATATTTGTCTAGAAACAAAGAAAAAGAAATTATTTTTAAAGATAGTTTATGGCAATTGTGGTTGCCTGTTGGATTGATTTTGGCACTTATTTTACCAGCCAATTTTTCTACAACAGCGATTGTGTTTTCTATGATTATTTTGGTTTGTTTTATTGGTGGGTATCCATTGAAATTTATCGGTTACATTTTAGGAGTTGGTTTGCTGTTTTTAACGCTTTTTATTCTATCAACAAAGGCATTTCCAGATTTAATGCCAAACAGAGTACAAACTTGGCAAAATAGAATTGAGAATTTTTCAAATCCAGATAAAGATGAAAATTACCAAGTAGAGAAAGCGAAAATAGCGATTGCAACTGGTGGGGTTGTAGGTGTTGGACCAGGGAAAAGTATTCAGAAAAACTTTTTGCCACAATCTTCATCAGATTTTATTTATGCGATAATTGTAGAAGAATATGGAATGGTAGGTGCTATAATTATTGTGTTTTTATACTTTTTATTACTCTTTAGAGTGTTTGTAGTTGTCAGAAAAACAAATACTATTTTCGGAACATTATTGGTTATTGGAGTTGGTTTGCCAATCATTTTTCAAGCAGGAATAAATATGGCAGTTGCCACAAATATTTTTCCTGTAACGGGACAAACTTTGCCATTAATCAGTAGCGGTGGAACGTCTATTTGGATGACGTGTTTTGCAATAGGAATGATTTTAAGCGTAAGCGCATCAACAGATGCAACAGAAGAGCAAATTTTAGATGATAACCCTTTAAACATAATGCATGAAACAATCGGTTAACATATTAATTTCTGGAGGAGGAACTGGCGGACATATTTATCCCGCAATTGCGATTGCGAATGAAATTAAGTCGCGTTTTCCTGATGCAAACTTCTTATTTGTTGGTGCAAGCGATAAAATGGAGATGGAAAAAGTGCCACAAGCAGGCTATGAAATCATTGGATTGTGGATTTCTGGAATTCAGCGAAAACTAACAGCAAAAAATGCCGTTTTTCCTTTTAAATTAATACATAGTTTATGGCGAGCAAGAAGGATTATCAGAAAATTTAAACCAGATGTTGCTATTGGAACTGGCGGATTCGCAAGCGGACCAACGTTATTAATGGCAAGCAGAAGAGGGATTCCGACGTTGATACAAGAACAAAATTCGTTCCCGGGAATTACAAATAAATTGTTAGGAAGAAGAGTAGAGAAAATATGTGTTGCTTACGATCAGCTAGAACGTTTTTTTCCAGGCAATAAAATCATAAAAACTGGAAATCCTGTTCGGCAAGATTTATTAATAATTGATACAAAATTCCAAGAAGCAACCGATTTTTTTAAGTTGGATAAAAGTAAAAAAACACTATTGATTTTAGGCGGAAGTTTAGGTGCAAGAAGAATAAATCAATTAATAGAAGCTAATTTGTCTTTTTTTGAATCAAAAAATATAGAGCTGATTTGGCAATGTGGCAAGTTGTATTTTGACGAATACAAGAAATATAACGATAATAAAAACGTACAAGTTTATGCGTTTTTAAATAAAATGGATTTGGCGTATGCAACAGCAGATATTGTAATTTCTAGAGCAGGCGCAAGTTCGGTTTCTGAATTGTGTATTGTTGGTAAACCGGTTATTTTCATTCCGTCTCCAAACGTGGCAGAAGACCACCAAACAAAAAATGCAAAATTTGTTGTGGATAGAAATGCAGCAATATTGATAAAAGAAAATGAATTAGATACATTTTCCGAGGTTTTCGAATCTTTATTAAATGATGCAGGAAAGCAACAAAGTTTATCAAAAAATATAAAAGAATTAGCGTTGCCAAATGCAACGAGTGATATAGTGGATGAAGTTGAGAAACTAATTCCCATCTTTAATCTTCCCAAAGGGAAGAGATTAGATTCCGAATAAAATGATATTTGAGCGTAATAATTAAAAATGAACAAAAAAAACAACAATAGTAGCAAGATTGGCAAAGTCCTTCCCTTCGGGAAGGATTTAGGATGGGATTTTATTTATTTTCTAGGAATCGGCGGAATAGGAATGAGCGCAATTGCGCGATATTTTGTTGCAAACGGAAAACAAGTCGCTGGGTATGATAAAACGCCAAGTGCAATTACAAATTCATTGGAGGAAAATGGCGTAAAAATTCATTTTGAAGATGCTGTTAAAAATATTCCGATTTCTTTTTTAGATAATAAAAAGACATTGGTGGTTTATACACCTGCGGTTCCTAAAGATCATTCGGAGTTAAACTATTTTAAAGATAATAAGTTCACTATTTTAAAAAGAGCAGCAGTTTTAGGTGAAATCACTAAAAATTCTTTTTCGTTAGCGGTTGCAGGAACGCACGGAAAAACAACTACGTCCTCTATTTTAGGTCATATTATGTCTGTTGTTAATGCAACGTCTTTTCTAGGCGGAATTGCAGAGAACTACAATTCGAACTTAATTTTAGGTGACGAAAAAGTAACCGTTGTAGAAGCGGATGAGTTTGATAGATCGTTTTTACAATTGTCGCCAAATATTGCATGTATTACTTCTATGGATGCCGATCATTTGGATATTTATGCCGATCATGAAGCGTTAAAAGAATCGTTTTTAGCATTTGCAAATAAGGTTTCAGATACGTTGATTGTTGCAAAAGATTTACCAATCGATGGTTTAACCTATGCAATTGATGAAGAAGCAGATTACAAGGCGTTTAATTTACAAATAGAAAGCGGGAAATATATTTTTGATGTTCAAACACCAACAGAAACTATTGAAAAAATCGAATTTCATTTGCCGGGAAAACACAATGTGATGAATGCACTAGCGGCATTAGCAATGGCAGATGTTTACGGAATTTCGTTATGTTCGGTTAAAGAATCTTTACGGACTTTTAAAGGTGTTCAAAGACGATTTTCGTACAAAATAAAATCAGAAAATTTAATTCTGATTGATGATTATGCACATCATCCAATAGAAATAAATGCGGTAGAAAATTCGGTGAGAGAAATGTATCCGAATGAAAAGGTGTTGTGTGTTTTTCAACCACATTTATTTAGTAGAACAAAAGATTTTGCAGATGATTTTGCATCAGCTTTAGCCAAATTTGATGAACTAATCTTATTGGACATTTATCCAGCAAGAGAAATCCCAATTGATGGAGTAACATCCGAATGGTTATTGAGCAAGATTTTATCTGAAGAAAAACAAATTTCATCAAAAGAGAATCTAGTAAAGAATATAGAAAATTCAGAAGCAAGAATTATTGTGATGTTAGGCGCTGGCGATATTGGTTTGTTGGTAAATGACGTAAAAGTTGCACTTTCTAAACCGGTAACAAATGAAATTTAAACGCACTTTAAAATATCTGTTTTTTCTGATGTTTTTCGGGTTCTTAACTTTTTTATATGGATTTACATCCGCAAGAAATAGTGCGAAAAAAGTAACCGAAATTGTGATTGATTTAGATGAAAAGGATAGTCCGTTTTTAAGTTATGAAATAGTTGATAAATTGTTAATACAAAATAATGAAACGCTTAAAAATCAAGCAAAAACTAAAGTAGATTTATACAAAATTGAAAACGGAATTTTAGAAAACCCTTATGTTGAAAGTGCATCGGTGTTTTTGAGTATAGATGGCGTGTTAAAATCGGTTATAAAACAGCGAACTCCAGTAATGAGAATCATCAATAACAATCATTCCTATTATGTTGATAAAAAAGGGTTTAAAGTGCCCCTTTCTGATAATTTTTCAGCGAGAGTTCCGTTGATTACAGGGATAAAAAATGAGCAAGATATTAGTGAAATTATGGGGTTAATGCAAACAATTTCACATGATGATTTTTTGCATAAAGAGATTGTTGGAATTCACAAATCTGCCGTTGGTGACTATCAATTTTCGGTAAGAAGTGGAGACTATAAAATTGATTTTGGCAAATTAAAAGAAATAGATAGTAAGTTCAAGAAACTAAAAGCATTTTATAACGTTGCTTTTAAAGACGAAACAATTAAAGATTATAAAAAAATTACTGTAAAATATCACAACCAAGTTGTGTGTACAAAATAATAACTCAAAATGGAAAACGATAAAATAGCTGTTGGTTTAGACATTGGTACAACAAAAATTGTAGCCATGATTGGTCGAAAAAACGAATATGACAAAATTGAAGTTTTGGGGATTGGTAAGGCAAAAAGTTTGGGTGTAAAACGTGGTGTTGTAAGTAATATTACGCAGACAATCCAATCCATACAACAAGCAGTAGATGAAGCCGAAAGTGTTTCTGGTCAAAAAATTACAGATGTTGTTGTTGGTATTGCCGGGCAACATATTAGAAGTTTGCATCACAGTGATTATATCACTAGGCAAGATGCAGAGGAGGTTATTAATGAAAATGACATTCACAATTTGGTGAATCAAGTTCATAAATTAGTGATGTTGCCAGGAGAAGAGATAATTCATGTTTTACCGCAAGAATTTAAAGTGGATTCTCAAGCAGACATTAAAGAGCCAATCGGGATGTATGGTGGTAGATTGGAAGCAAATTTCCATGTTGTTGTTGGGCAAGTATCATCGATTAGAAATATTGGAAGATGTATAAAAAGTGCTGATTTAAATTTATCACACATTACTTTAGAACCTTTAGCATCTGCACAAGCAGTGTTAAGTCAAGAAGAAAAAGAAGCTGGTGTTGCGTTGATTGATATTGGTGGCGGAACAACAGATTTAGCTATTTTTAAAGATGGTATTATTCGCCATACAGCAGTAATTCCATTCGGAGGAAATGTAATTACAGAAGATATAAAAGAAGGTTGTTCTATTATTGAAAAGCAAGCCGAATTGCTAAAAGTAAAATTTGGATCTGCTTGGCCAGGAGAAAATAAAGAAACAGAAATTGTTTCTATTCCGGGATTAAGAGGAAGAGAGCCAAAGGAAATCACGTTAAAAAATTTATCAAAAATTATTCATGCTAGAGTGCAAGAAATTATTGAGCATGTGTATTTAGAGATTAAAAATTACGGTCACGAAACGCAAAAAGGAAAATTAATTGCGGGAATTGTATTAACTGGTGGCGGTGCTCAATTGAAGCATTTGCGTCAATTGGTAGAATATATTACAGGAATGGATGCTAGAATTGGGTATCCCAACGAGCATTTAGCGGGTGATTCAGAAGACTTATTGTCAAGTCCAGCTTATGCAACAGCAGTTGGTTTGTTAATGGAAGGATTAAATAAGCAAAAAAACGAACCAGAGGAAGTTATTGAAGAAATTCAACAAATAAATTCTGAAATGCCAACACAGGAAAAAGAAGAAAAACCTGTTGAAGAGGGAAAGAAAAAGGCTAAAAAAAAATCATTTTTCGAGAAGTTTACAGAAAGTTTAAAAGATTTTTTGGACAACGCAGAGTAAAAAAGTAATAAAGAAACAAGTACTATAACATAAATTTTTAAAACATAAAGGTTATTATGAGCGCAGAATTTGATAACATTTTATTTGACATGCCAAAGACACAATCCAATACTATTAAAGTAATTGGAGTTGGAGGTGGAGGTAGCAACGCAGTAAGTCACATGTTCCAGCAAAATATTAAAGGAGTGGATTTTGTGATTTGTAACACAGATGCACAAGCATTAGAAAACAGTCCGGTTCCAAACAAAATTCAGTTGGGAGCAGATTTGACTTCTGGTCTTGGCGCAGGTGCAAATCCTGATGTCGGAGAAAAAGCAGCACAAGAAAGTATTGTAGAAATACAACAAATGTTAAATGCCCAAACTAAAATGGTATTTATTACCGCAGGAATGGGTGGTGGAACAGGAACTGGAGCAGCGCCAATCATTGCAAGAATAGCAAAAGATATGGATATTTTAACTGTTGGTATTGTAACAATGCCTTTTCAGTTTGAAGGAAGAATGCGCTCTAAACAAGCACAAATAGGAATTGACGAATTAAGGAATAATGTAGATTCCTTAATTGTCATCAATAATAATAAATTACGTGAAGTTTACGGGAACCTTGGTTTTAAAGCTGGGTTTTCTAAAGCAGACGAAGTATTATCCACAGCTGCGCGAGGTATTGCGGAAGTAATTACACATCACTACAAACAAAATATTGACTTGCATGATGCGAAAACAGTTTTATCTAATTCTGGAACTGCAATTATGGGTTCTGCAAAAGAATCTGGAGTTAGTAGAGCAAAAACTGCCATTGTAAAAGCATTGGATTCTCCATTATTAAATGATAATAAAATTTCTGGAGCTAAAAACGTGTTGTTATTAATTGTTTCTGGAACTAATGAAGTTACGTTAGATGAAATAGGTGAAATAAACGATTACATTCAGATTGAAGCTGGCCATGATGCAAATATTATTATGGGAATTGGTGAAGATGAATCGTTAGAAGACTCTATTGCTGTAACAATTGTTGCAACTGGTTTTGCAGCAGATCAACAAAGTACAATTACCAATACAGAAGTTAAAAAAATTGTTCATACTTTAGAAGATGAGCAAAAAGCGACCTATAATTTTGGAGAACAAAAAGTTTCTAGAACGTCAAATTTAGAAGATTCATTTCCTGAACAACCTTCTCAAAAAGTTGTACATCTGTTAGACGATGAAGAAGAAGTGAAAACCAAAGCAGAAATTAAAATGGATTTGGTGCCAACATCGGAATTTATTAATAATATCTCTTTAACTTACGATGAAATCTCTTTAGAAAAAGTATCAGAAAGTAAGTTTATTTTTAATGATGTTACACCAATTGTAGAAGAGGTAATTGAAGAAAAACCAAAACAAATTCAGCAAGATTTATTGTTTGATTTACCGTTAAACAGTTATGAAGATGTTAGTGCTAAAGAGGAAGTGCGTTTTGATTTATCAGATTCAGAACCAACTGCTAAAACAAATGTGAAGGATATAGAAGTTTTTGGAGCGGAAGAAATTAATGCGGAAAAAAGAATTGAGAAAAGATACGTTTTAGAAGATTTTGATGCGCAACCAACAATTGGTAAAAGTTCTCAACCAAAGAAAATGGTTCATCAAGCGGAAGAAGAAAGTTTGCAATTTGAATTGAAAACGGCTATTCCGCAATCAGAAATTGATAAGATTGAAACGCATAGTGAAGAAGTTTCTCCATTGAGTTTAACTATAAATGAGTTGCAAGATAGGGCAGAGGAACGTCGTAAAAAAATGAAAGGATTTAATTATAAGTTCAACGACCAAGTGAGCAAAAATATTGATGAAATTGAGCGTGAACCTGCTTATAAAAGATTGGGAATTAATTTAGAAACAAATACTGCAATCAGTAAATCGAAAACTTCTTTATCTACAGATAATGATGAAATTAAATTAAAATCGAACAATTCTTTTTTACATGATAATGTAGATTAGTTTAAAAGAGATTTAAGACCGCGACGCTTTTAGAACCAAGAATCAAGACTTGATTAGAACTGTCTTATAAACGGGAGTACTCTAAAACTTGTATCGATAAAAATTATTTAGTAAAAACAAAAAATCTCGCAGAATTTCTGCGAGATTTTTTTTTATAATGATTTTTTTAAATTTTATTTTAAAACTTCTGCAATTCTTCTAATCGCTTCTCTTAATTGTAATTCTGACGCTGCATAAGATAATCTGATACATTCTGGAGCGCCAAAAGCTTCTCCAGTAACAGTTGCTACATTTGCTTCTTCTAATAACAACATAGAAAAATCATTTGCATCTTTAATGTGTTTTCCTTTTATTGTTTTTCCGAAGAAATTAGAAATATCTGGAAAAACATAAAATGCGCCATCAGGAATATTTAATTTGAATCCGTCTATTTTTCCAAGTAAATCTAACACAATATCTCTACGAGACTTGAATTGATCTACCATGAATTGTATTTTTTCTGGATCTGCTAAAACAGCTGTAATTGCAGCTCTTTGAGCAATACAATTTGTTCCAGAAGTAATTTGCCCTTGCATTTTTGTACATGCTTTAACAATCCATTCTGCTGCGCCTAAATATCCAATTCTCCAACCCGTCATTGCAAAAGCTTTTGCTAATCCGTTTACGGTTATTGTTCTATCGTACATATTTTCTATAGCAGCAAAACTAAAATGTTTTACACCATAATTAATATGTTCATAGATCTCATCAGATAAAATAAAAATCTTTGGATGCTTTTCTAATACTTTTGCTAAGGCTCTATATTCTACTTCAGTATAAACTGTTCCGCTTGGATTGTTTGGCGAATTAAAGAAAATCATCTTTGTTTTCGGCGTAATTGCAGCTTCTAATTGTGCTGGAGTAATTTTAAAATCGGTATCAATTGTAGAAGGAATCAAAATTGATTTTGCCTCACACAAAGTTGCAATTGCAGAATAACTAACCCAATATGGTGCAGGCAATAAAATTTCATCACCAGGATTTAGTAAAACTTGTGCAATGTTTGCAATAGATTGTTTTGCTCCTGTAGAAACAATAATCTGATTTGGAGTGTAGTTTAAATTGTTATCACGCTTAAATTTCACACAAATTGCCTCTTTTAATTCTACGTAACCATCAACAGGCGTGTAAGCGCTGTAGTTTTGATTAATCGCTTCTATTGCTGCATCTTTAATAAAATCTGGCGTGTTAAAGTCTGGTTCACCCAAACTTAAACTAATAATATCTTTTCCTGCGTTTTTAAGCTCTCTGGCTTTTGCAGCCATTGCTAAAGTTTCTGATACAGGTAAACTGTTAATCCTGTCGGATAAAGGATGTGTCATTTGTAAAATTAGTTGTTATTATGCTATTTCTGGATTTTTTCCTAAAACGCCTAAATGTCTAAAGTGCTCAATAATAGCCATTCTCATGGTTTTGTATTCATTATAGGGCAAATTAAACTCTAATGCTGTTTCTTTTACAATTTTAGCCAATTTATTATAATGCACATGAGAAATATGTGGAAAAATATGATGTTCAACTTGATGATTTAATCCGCCAGTATAAAAGTTTACCAATCTATTACTAGGTGCAAAATTAGATGTGGTATATAATTGGTGGACTGCCCAAGTATGTTCTAAATTTCCATCTTTATCTGGAATTGGCATTACAGTATTTGGAACGATATGTGCCAATTGAAATACCAAACTTAAAATCATTCCGGCAGTATAATGCATCGCAAAGAAACCGATTAAAACTTTCCACCAAGCGATGTCCATTACCAAAATTGGTAATACAATCCAAAGAGAATAATATACAATTTTAGAAATTACTAGTTTCGTCCATTCTACTTTTGGATTTGGGAATGCTCCATAAGATAATTTACGTTTTAAATAATCACGCATTTGTCTTACATCGGTCGTGATTGCCCAGTTAATTGTTAATAATCCATATAAGAAAATAGAATAATATTTTTGAAGTTTATGAATTTTAAACCATTTTGAATGTTGTGAAAAACGAATAACTCGACCCGCATCAATATCTTCATCATGATCTTTTACATTCGTAAATGTGTGGTGTAAAACGTTGTGTTGTACTTTCCAATTGTAAACATTTCCAGCAAGAATATAAATGCTGCTTCCCATTAATTTATTTACCCATTTTCGACTTGAAAACGATTCATGATTACTATCATGCATTACATTCATACCGACACCAGCCATACCCACTCCGCTTAAAATAGCTAGAGTTAATAACGCCCATTGCGGCATAGAAACTGTTAAAATTAGAATAAACGGAATTAAAAAAAGAGAAAACATAACAACTGCTTTCGAATATAATTTCCAGTTGCCGGTTCTTTTAATTTCATTGTCTTTAAAATATGTATTAACACGTTTGTTTAACGTTCTAAAGAACTTCGCTTTATCAATTTTAGAAAATGTGATTGTTTTCATTTATTTTTAAATAAGTTACAAAAATATGCTTTTTGAATTGGCTTTTTATGATAAAGATCAGTTTTTGTGAATAATTGTTGATTGCAAATAACTATTTTTGCAATTCAAATATTTATTATCGATGGAAATTATACACAAGTATTTTAAGAATTTATCAGATACGCAAATTGATCAATTTTCTAAACTACAAGAATTGTACCAAGATTGGAACTTGAAAATTAACGTGGTTTCTAGAAAAGATATTGATGAATTGTACTTGAGGCATGTTTTACATTCGCTTGGAATTGCAAAAGTGATTGAATTTAAACCAAACGCAAAAGTGATGGATGTTGGAACTGGTGGAGGATTTCCTGGAATTCCGTTAGCTATTTTATTTCCAGAAACACAATTTCATTTAGTAGATTCTATCGGAAAAAAAATAAAAGTAGTAGATGAAGTTGTTCAAGGTTTGGGTTTACAAAACGTGAAAACCACGAACGGTAGAGTAGAAGAGGTAAAAGATACATATGATTTTATTGTAAGTAGAGCAGTTGCGCAAATGGAAACTTTTGTGGGTTGGACAAAAGGAAGAATTTCTAAAAAGCAAAATCACAAACTCAAAAACGGAATTCTATATTTAAAAGGAGGAGATTTAACCGAAGAATTAGAAAAATACACATCTGCAACAACTTACGATTTACCAAATTATTTTGATGAACCTTTTTTTGAAACTAAAAAACTGGTGCATTTGGGAATCAAGTTTAAATAGATTCAAGCAACAATTACCAATTTATATTTTCTTCAATAAAATTAATTAAATTTTGTAACTAACACTTCTTGTTCTTTTACGGAAGGATGCCCTTTTGTTTGTAGGGTGTATAATGCGTAAAAAACACTATTGCTATTTAATTTTAACTCAAAAAACACTGTCTTACCTTTAGTCCATTCTACCAGAATAATCTATTGCTTCATTTTTATTATTTACGAAAACCTATTTATTTGACGAACATGAAATAATAAATAACAAGGCTATTAGATGCAGAAAGTTTTTGAAAAATAGTAATTCTTTAGATTTTATAAATTCATGCTTAATTAAGATAATCTCATCTTATTGAATGCAGCATTAATTAGTGAACGTAAATTTTAATAATTATTTCGTGTTAAAATATATAGTAGCTTTATTAAAAAGTTAGTGTTAAATATATTTAGTTTGAATAGCAGAAAAATCACATTTACGAATATTTTTTTATTTAATTACTTTATTATTAAGTTGTATATTTAATATAATTATTAATCATACAAAATATTAAAAAATGAAAGTATTTATTTTAAAATGGTATCCAATTATTTTAGCATTCCTCTGTTTATTACTCAAGTTTCGCAGGTCAATACCCCTTGAAAACAAAGAGAAAAAGAATAAAAAAAGTAGCATTTTTATTCCTTTAAGTCGCTAAATTTCAGTATCTTAAAGGCGTAATTCCAATACGCTAAAAATGCTACATACCAAAGATATTAA
>Ga0209390_10000222_pt1 | contig 106457 bp, 90 predicted proteins | sample BON01_FD_187212 | JGI IMG/M metagenome (GOLD analysis project Ga0209390, IMG submission 187212) | Freshwater microbial communities from Lake Bonney liftoff mats and glacier meltwater in Antarctica - BON-01 (SPAdes) (version 2) | ecosystem: Environmental > Aquatic > Freshwater > Ice > Glacier...
GGACTTTACAGCCACCTGGAAATGGTAAATCACGAAATCCTAACTTCGGAAGCGCCGTGTGATGGGAGACTATCACGCACGGTGCTGTGAGAGGTTTGAGGTGAAATCCCTCTTACCTACTCGACTTTATACCTTAATATTTATCCTATAAACTCATTTACATGCTATTGGTATATAAAAGGGTTGCTTAATTTAAATTATTTGTAGATTATTTTGGATAATTGGAGGAATCTTTAACTTTTTATAACCAAAGCTTTCCGAGAGTCGTTCTATTTGAATATCAATATATTATCTAACCAAAATTAAGTATTATGAATAATTCAAAGTTTAACATGTGGAGATCATTTTCTGTTCTTGCAGCAATTGGATCGGTTCTGATTTTTTCTTCTTGCGATACTAATGTTCGTGAAGTTCCTGTCATGACTAATACTATCGTGGACGTGGCTTCAGCTGATTCTAATTTTACCACACTCGTCGCGGCTGTTACAGCGGCTGACTTAGTAGATACGCTTTCTAGTGATGGCTCTTTCACAGTATTTGCTCCAACCAATACTGCCTTTTCAGATTTTCTTGGTGCAAACAGTCTGACTGCAGATCAGTTATTGGCGAGTCCTGACTTGGGTGACATACTCACCTATCATGTGGTTAGTGGCTCTATACCATCTGTTAATGTTACCACCGGAGGAGTAACTACTTTGAATGGTAGTCAGTTTTATGTTAGCAAAGATCCATCCGACAACCTATGGATAAACGGAAATTCACAAATTATTCAAACTGACATTGGCGCTTCAAATGGACTTATTCATGTTTTGGACTATGTTATTACCGCACCGACCCAAAATATCGCCGAAATAGCAACTGCTGCTTCTACGGGGACAGCACCAGAATTCACTCAGCTGGTAGCGGCGTTAGTTAGAGCTGATTTGGTAGATAACCTAAGTAAAGGTGTAACAGATAATTTAACTGTTTTTGCTCCAACCGATGCAGCATTCGAAGCCTTATACTTAGCACTTGATGTAAGCGGAGTGGATGAAATCCCGGTAGAATTATTGACTGATGTCCTATTATATCATGTGGTGCCAGCTAGAGCATTTTCACAGGATTTGAGACAAGATGCCAACCTGCCTACTTTGTTGGGAGGTCAAGAGTTAACAGTTGATTTGGCAAATCTTCAAATTAATGAAAGTGGTTTGGTCGCATCGGCTTTGAATATTCATGCGACAAACGGAGTAATACATGCAATCGATCAAGTATTATTGCCACCAAGTTAAAGTGATGCATCGGCCACAATCACGATTTCTAATGAAGGCGCAGCAGCTTATTGCGTTGATGCCTTAGATGGAGAAGGTGCCACAGCGGAGTTGGGCGTGAGTAATACCGGAATTGTTTTGGCAGAAGAGTTAAGATATACTTTCATCAATAACGGAGGTACAAATCATCCCTTATAGTTTAGAAATGCAGACGGTGATGTTCTTTTGTCTCAAAATGCTACTGAAGGCAGTTCTGAAGGCGGCACAGCTGTGAATTTTGTAGTAGATGGGACTTCTATAAGTTTTACGCTCACTCCAGATTTAGCAGCCGCTATTTCTACTTACAACTGCAGTATACACTCCGCAATGGTAGGTGCAACCACCATCGCTTAATAATTAAAAGCTTATTTTTATTGATTGGTTATCTCTGTGAAGAGATAGCCAATTTTTTTTTATAAGATTGAATTTCAGACTAGTTGTATTTACTCGACATCAATTTCAATTTAGGATCACTTTTGGCAAAACACCATTTGCTTTCAATTTTTTTGGTCACGACTCCCAGGCTATTTTGTGACTTCAACCCCAGACTAAATCCGAAACTGCCTGTGTGAAGGACCTACAAGGCACTTATATATTTTAATACACTAGTAGTAGTTCTATACAGTTAAAAAAAATAGAAGCTTCAAGTGATGAGACGCTATCAAGCAAATAGCCCAAAAATCTCCCGATCAATCTTATTCACAATCATCGAAAAATCCTCCGATCGCTCCACAAAATCAATGTGATTCACATCAATAATCAGTAGCTTTCCTTCGGAATAACCAGCAATCCACTCTTCATAGTGCTCATTTAGATGCTTTAGGTAGTCAATGCGCATCGTTGTCTCATAGCTTCTCGCACGTTTTTCGATCTGGCCAACCAGCTTTGGGATATCTGCTTTGAGGTAGATGAGTAGATCCGGTGCCTTTACATGGGTGATCATACTGTCGAATAGTTCTTTGTAATTTCTGTAATCTCGCTCAGTTAGAAGCTTACTTTTGTACAAGTTCGCAGCGAAAATATAGGCGTCCTCATAGATCGTTCGATCCTGAATGGTGGATGAACTGTTATCCTGAATTTTCTTTAGCTGATTAAAACGGGAGTTGAGAAAATACACTTGGAGGTGAAAAGCCCATCGCTCCATATCTTCATAGAAGTCAGCTAGGTATGGATTTCCATCCACAGCTTCAAATTCGGCTTTCCAACCGTAATGTTTGGCAAGTTTTTCTGTGAGTGTGGTCTTGCCACTTCCGATATTTCCGGATACTGCGAGGTGCATAAATAGATAATTATTTGTTGAATCTTTGAGCTACGACGATATCCTTGCTGCCTTTGGTGTATTGGTAGAATCCTTCACCTGTTTTCACTCCCTCATAACCAGCTTCCACCATATTTACTAATAGCGGGCATGGCGCATATTTTGGATTTCCAAAGCCATCGTGAAGGACTTTCAAAATTGAAAGACAAACATCAAGTCCGATAAAGTCCGCCAGTTGCAGCGGTCCCATCGGGTGAGCCATTCCAAGCTTCATTACCGTATCGATCTCTGCAACTCCTGCTACGCCTTCGAACAGCGTATAAATGGCCTCATTGATCATTGGCATCAGGATTCTATTTGCAACAAATCCTGGATAGTCATTCACTTCCACAGGATCTTTGCCTAGATCTTGAGATAGGCTCATAATCTTGGCAGTGACCTCGTCTGAAGTCGAGTAGCCACGGATTACTTCTATCAATTTCATTATCGGTACAGGATTCATAAAATGCATTCCTATCACCTGAGTTGGTCGCTTAGTCACAGCAGCGATCTTAGTGATCGATATTGAAGAAGTATTTGTTGCTAGAATAGCTCCTTCAGGGCTGAATTCATCCATTTTCTGGAAAAGCTCTAGTTTGATCCCCATATTTTCAGTAGCAGCTTCTACCACTAGCTCAGCAGATTTTACTCCTTCGGATATCTCTGTGAATGTGGTGATGCCTGCAAGAGATTCAGACTTCTGATCTTCAGTAAGAAAACCTTTAACTACTTGACGATCCAGATTCTTTCCGATGGTAGCCAACGCACGATCGAGCGCATCTTGGTTGATATCAATCAATGATACCAAATAACCATGCTGCGCAAAAACATGAGCTATGCCATTGCCCATGGTGCCCGAACCGATCACTGAGATGTTTTTCATAAGTAGTTGATTAAGAGTAAAAACTGGTAAAGTTGGGTTTATTTGAATTAATTCCGTTCAAATTTACTCTTGATAGCCTCCAAATCCAATTTTAAGCATCCGTTTCCGACTTAGTTTGTCGGAAAACTTTCATCAAAAAATTATTATTTGGCTACCTTTGCCAGATGAAAGAACTCGGCATTGTCTCCACTTTATCCATCAATCGATTCACTGACTTTGGTGCTTACCTTGCACTTAGTTCAGGTGAAGAATTGCTTTTACCAAAGGGATATTTAACTGGCGAAGAAAAAGAGGGAGATCTAAAGGAGGTTTTTATCTATACCGACTCAGAGGATCGACCGGTAGCAGTCACCCAGATGCCCTTGGCTTTTTTGGATGATTTCGCTGTATTGGAAGCTAAAGAAGTGACTGATTTTGGAGCTTTTGTGGATTGGGGTTTGCCAAAAGATCTGTTTGTTCCCAAAGCTGAAATGGGAAAAAATATGCAGGTAGGTGAGAAATACCTGGTGAAAATCTGTGTAGATCACCGCACCAATCGATTGATCGGAGTGAATAAATATCGGGATTTCGTGTTCGATGCACCAGTTGAATTTTCAGAAGGCATGGAAGTCACTGGATTGATATTCGAAGAAACTGACCTTGGCTTTAAGGTGCTGGTCGAAAATGAATTCGAAGGTTTACTTTTTAAAAATGAAGTTTTTCAACCGTTGCAAATTGGAGAAAAGCGATCTGTATTTATTAAAAAGCGAAGAGATGATGGCAAATTGGACTTGAAGCTTTTGGCTCCCGGGAGAGAAAAATACGACAAAGGCTCTGAAATGATTCTTTCTATTTTAGAGGCAAAAGGATTTTTACCACTGAATGACAAATCATCTCCGGAAGAAATTCAAAACCAATTAGGCATCAGCAAGAAGCATTTCAAGCAGTGCATCGGGCAATTGTATTGCGCTCGAAAGATCCAATTGCTACCCGATGGAATCTCTCTAAATGCCGCCAGGTGATGAAGGAGTTGGATTTAGTCACATTTCAGAAAGAGAGTAAGTCTGCCTTGCAGGCAAATAAGAAATTACGTCAGCGACTTCGCAAAGTAAAATCCAAGGAGTTGGACTTACAATTTGAAACGCTGCATAAGAAAGTTTTTTCAGGCCTGGATTGTCTGATGTGTGCGAATTGCTGTAAGACTACAAGTCCCATTTTTCTTCACACGGACATTGATCGATTAGCAAAAGTCTTCAGAATGAAAAGCAGTGCTTTTATCGGGGAGTATTTGCACCGGGATGATGACGGGGATTATGTATTGAATTTTGCACCCTGTCCTTTTTTGGGACGCGACAATAAATGTCTAGTCTACGAGGATCGTCCCAAAGCTTGCCGTGAGTATCCGCACACGAATCGGAAGAATATTCAGGGAATTCTAGAGCTTTCTCTGCAAAATACTTTGGTTTGCCCTGCTGTTTTCAAAATTTTCGACCAGATTGGGCAGAATTATAGGAAGTAATCTGATTCTTTTGCTTTTTTGAAATTCAAACCTAAGAAGAAAACAATGCATAATCAGGACGTACACTTTCTTGGTGTGGATGTGGGAGGCACCCATTTAAAGATTGGATTGGTCGACAAAAAAGGAGAAATCCTAGATTTCCAAAAAGAAGATACCACACCCTATCGGGATGATTTGAATGGATTTGGTCCATGCTTTATCAAAGGGCTCCGAAAGTATCTGGAGAAATACCCCACTGTTAAGCAAATAGGAGTCGGACTTCCAGGGTTGATTTCAAAAGATCGTACGACTACGCTGGAAATTCCCGCTATCCCCTCGCTGAATGGCTTTAAGTTGAAATCCGGTTTGGAAGCCGCTTATCCTGGGTATGAGTTTTTTCTTGAAAATGATGCCGCAGCTGCTGCTATGGGAGAGTTTTACTACGGCAAAGATGATCCGGCAGCCAATTTTATTTTTATCACCATGGGTACTGGGATCGGAAGTGCACTGTTGCTTGATGGTCAGATATTCAAGGGCTCACGTGGCAATGCCATGGAAATGGGTCACATGCTTACCCATGGTAATGCCCGGCTGGAAACTTTGATTGGAAGAAAAGGAATTCTGAAGATTATGGAGCGAATGATCTCGGCCTACCCTGAGAAAGCTGGAAATCTGATAAGAGCAGAGCTTGGTACACACCTTTTAGTCGATACTGCGAGGGCCGGAAATCCTGTTTCTTTAATGGTATTTGAAGAAGTAGGTAGGATTCTGGGCGAATCAATAGTATCTACAATCCGTGTCCTCGATGTCAATACAGTTTACTTCGGTGGTGGAATATCTGCCGGCTTGGAGTTTATGATGCCTGCTTTGGAGCTAACAATCAAGCAGTATTTGACTCCTTACTATGTAAAAAATCTTAGATTGAAGAAAGCAACTTTGGAAAACAACGCAGGAACGCTCGGTGCAGCCGCGCTCTGCTTTATGGGTTCTGGGTTGTAATCGTAACCTCAGATACTTTGCTGACTGCATTTAATCTAAAAAGAACCCGAAGGGGTTCTTTTTCTATTTCGACCCCATCACACTGAATACTTGGCTCCAAAAAATAGAAGAAAAAACTTTGGCTTTTGTCGACTAATTCTACCCGGTCCGGTCTTCCAAACGTTTTGATCAAAGCTTGGTTATTCGCTCCCAGAAATGAGTTCTTCATCTGCTCCAATTCCTCCATATCCTGAATTCTTAGTCCTTTGCAGCCGTATCTATCGGATTTCCAATTTTCAATATTGATAGAACCGGTGTCTAGCTTGCTGCTGCAGGAGACTAAAACTGAAAAGCAAAACATATAAAACAGGTAAAGGAAAGATTTATGCATGGAGAGGATAAAGGAAGATTTTTCGAAATGATTTTTGGAATTTGAAAACCTCAACTCGGTAGCCAAAGACTTTTAAAATGTATGGCTTGAATCAACTTCAGCAAATTCTTAAATTGCCCTGATTCTCATTATTTTGAGGGTTTTTCGGAAGGTAATTGTCAAAGATAATGATAAATGGAACAGTAATCAGGGAGATTCTGTTTGTCTAAATCGGTTATATTTGCGCATTCATTATCCTATCAAAATGTTATACAGATTCGGAAAAGCATTCTATTTCTTCAGCCTTTTTGGCTTTATTTTCCTTTTGCTCTATTTCTACGCTGCAATGCCTGAGGGTGTTGGCTTCAGTACGAATGAGTTAGGCTCGATCACAGACCGGGTGCCTAAAAGCAATTTCTTTTATGGAATGATTGCCTTCTTTGTGATTTTAAACCTAATCGTATTGGTCCCGCCAAAATTGTTGGAGACCAAGACGCACAAAGGACTCTCCAGAATATTTCCGATAGGGGATGTATATCGGGATTATTACTTGTGTTGGTTCTACTCCTTCGGTGGAGTGCTCAATATCAGCCTAATCATGATGGTTTTCTACATCCATTCAATCAACAATCAAAATGAAATTGCGACAAGTGAATTCACTTTTTTCTTTTATCTGGCTCCTGCGCTTTTAGTACTTTGGGTTATTGGACTATTTGCGATTTTGATAGGTAAATTCAAGCAAATTCAACAACCATCCTAAGAGAATAATAAGTTAATGGCAGAAATAGGAAAGTACAACGAAGACAGTATCAAGTCCTTGGACTGGAGAGAGCATATCAGACTCCGACCGGGAATGTATATTGGAAAACTTGGTGATGGAAGTGCTCATGACGATGGAATCTACGTGATGGTCAAAGAGATCCTGGACAATTCAATCGATGAGCACATGATGGGATTTGGCCGGACAATCGAAGTAAAAATCACTGATCAGAAAGTGGAAGTCCGTGATTATGGACGTGGTATCCCTTTGGGAAAAGTGATTGATTGTGTCTCTAAAATCAATACCGGAGGCAAGTATGATTCTGGTGCATTTCAAAAATCGGTTGGCTTGAATGGGGTAGGTACCAAAGCAGTAAATGCATTGGCAGATTTTTTTAAGGTCCAATCCTATCGAGATGGAGAAACCAAAGTAGCAGAATTTGAGAAAGGGATTTTAACAAATGAACAACCTATAGATAAGTCTTCAGATCGTAATGGCACTAAAATAGTATTCTCCCCAGATGCAAGTATTTTCAAAAACTACCACTTCATCCCAGAATATCTTGAAAATCAGATTTGGAACTATGCCTATTTAAATTCCGGGCTTACAGTTAATTATAACGGGAAAAAGTATTTCTCAGAGAAAGGACTGCATGATCTTCTTTCCAACAAAGTAGATGAGGAGGCGATACGCTATCCGATTATTCATCTGAAAGGCAATGACATCGAATTGGCAATTACACACTCGAGTCAGTATGGTGAGGAATATTATTCTTTCGTCAATGGCCAATACACCACCCAAGGTGGTACGCATCTTGCGGCTTTCCGGGAAGCCATTGTGAAGACAATCCGGGAGTTTTACAAGAAAGATTACGACTCCTCCGACATTCGACAAAGCGTGGTAGCAGCGATTGCAGTTCGAGTGCAAGAGCCAGTATTTGAGTCTCAGACCAAAACCAAACTGGGGTCACAATCCGTCGGTCCTGATGGCCCGACACTTCGAACTTTTGTCAATGATTTTGTCAAAACTGCACTGGACAACTTCCTGCATAAAAATTCGGCTGTGGCAGAGGCACTTTTGAAGCGAATCCTCCAATCAGAGCGGGAGCGAAAAGAGATCTCAGGCATCAAAAAATTAGCAAACGAACGAGCCAAAAAAGCAAACCTTCACAATAAAAAGCTTCGTGACTGCCGCGTGCACTATGATGACCCCAAGGCTAATGAAGATGCCAAAAACAATACCATGTTGTTTTTGACAGAAGGAGACTCGGCCTCTGGATCGATTACGAAATCGCGGGATGTTCAGACTCAGGCTGTTTTTTCGCTTCGCGGAAAGCCGTTGAACTGCTATGGTATGACCAAAAAAGTGGTCTATGAAAATGAAGAATTCAACCTGCTACAGCATGCGTTGAATATTGAAGATGGAATCGATAATCTGCGGTATCGAAAGATTGTCATCGCTACTGATGCGGATGTGGATGGAATGCACATCCGATTGCTGATTATGACTTATTTCCTTCAGTTTTTTCCTGATTTGGTGAAAAATGGACATTTGTTTATACTGGATACTCCACTTTTCAGAGTGAGAAATAAAAAAGAAACTATCTATTGCTACTCTGATGAAGAGCGTCAAAGAGCGATTCATAAGTTGGGTAACAAACCAGAAATCACTCGTTTCAAAGGACTGGGAGAGATTTCTCCGGAAGAATTCGGGACATTTATAGGTGAGGATATCCGTCTGGAGCCAATTATTTTGAACAAAGAGACCAAGATCCCCGATCTGTTGAATTTCTACATGGGAAAAAATACACCTGACAGACAGATTTTCATCATTAAGAATCTGAAAATTGAAAAGGACCTTGCACTGGAAGATCCCAAAACCAAGGAGGTAGAGGAAAAGGAAGAGGAAGCCGCGTGACTGGAATTCATTTCCGAGTTGTTCAAAACGATAAATCAGATTGCATTGATAGCACTGAATCACAAAAAAGTTGAAGTTTAATACATGAGTGAAGAACAAGAAAATCCAATAAATCCGGAAGAATCCCTACATGCATTGGTTCCGGTGACTGGAATGTACAAAGATTGGTTTTTGGATTACGCGTCTTATGTGATCCTTGAGCGGGCAGTTCCGGCGATTGAAGATGGACTGAAGCCTGTGCAGCGGAGAATTCTTCACGCCATGAAGGAAATGGATGATGGAAGATTCAATAAGGTTGCCAATATAATCGGACAATCCATGCAATATCACCCTCACGGTGATGCTTCAATCGGTGATGCAATCGTCAATATTGGTCAGAAGGAATTATTGATTGAGACACAGGGAAACTGGGGTGATGTGCGTACGGGCGACCGTGCAGCAGCGGCTCGATACATTGAAGCACGTCTTTCAAAATTTGCCCTGGAGGTGGTTTTCAATGCACAGACTACCGACTGGCAGCTTTCCTACGATGGACGTAAGCGGGAACCGGTTACACTTCCAGTCAAATTTCCGCTTCTTCTGGCTCAAGGTGTGGAAGGAATAGCAGTGGGTCTTTCCACCAAAATACTTCCTCACAACTTCATCGAGTTGATCAAAGGCTCCATTGAGATTCTGAAAGGAAATAAAGCCAATGTCGTTCCGGATTTTATCACGGGTGGACTTGCTGATTTTTCGGAATATAATGAAGGCCTGCGAGGAGGAAAAGTAAAGCTCCGCGCCCGAATCGAAGAAGAGGATAGCAAAACCTTGCTGATCAAAGAGATCCCTTATGGTACAACTACGGATTCTCTGATAGATTCCATCTTAAAGGCGAATGATAAGGGAAAGATCAAAATCAAGAAAGTCGTAGACAATACGGCGAAAGATGTAGAGATCGCAATTCAATTGGCACCAGGAGTTTCTCCCGATGTGACGATCGATGCGCTATATGCATTTACCGATTGTGAGGTATCGATCTCTCCGAATGCCTGCGTGATCATTGAGGATTCACCGGTATTTCTCACGGTCAACACGATTTTAGAATACAATACCAAGCAAACCAAAGCGCTTTTAAAACGGGAATTAGAGATTCGGAAGGCTGAGCTGCTGGAAAAATTACTTTTTTCTTCGTTGGAAAAAATCTTCATCGAAAATCGGATCTACCGCGACATTGAGGAGTGTACCACTTGGGATGCAGTTTTAGAGGCAATTGATAAAGGGTTGGAGCCTTATAAGCCTGACTTTTATCGTGAGATTGTGCAGGAAGATTTGTTGCGACTGACTGAGATCAAAATCAAGAGAATTTCCAAGTTTGATACGTTCAAAGCAGATGAATTAATGAATCGACTTCAGGAAGAACTGAAAGAGGTAAATCATAATCTCCTAAACCTAACCGATTATTCGATTAATTATTATCAAAATCTTCTGGTGAAATACGGTAAAGGCCGTGAGCGGAAGACCGAGATCAGAGCCTTTGATACCATTCAGGCAAATACTGTAGCGGCAAGTAATGCGAAACTTTATGTCAATCGTGCGGATGGATTTGTGGGCTATGGCTTGAAAAAGGATGAGTACATATGTGATTGCTCTGACTTGGATGATATTATAGTCATTCGGAAAGATGGCGTCTGCATGGTCTCAAAGATTCAGGAGAAGAATTTCATGGGAAAAGATATCCTTCATGTGGCTGTTTTCCGCAAGGGTGATGAGCGAATGGTGTATAATTTCATCTATTTGGAAGGAGCCACCGGGCGATCAATGGTAAAGCGTTTCCAAGTTTTGGCAGTAACGCGAGACAAGGAATATGACTTGACCAAAGGCACCAAAGGATCTAAAACCCTGTATCTCACGGCTAATCCTAACGGAGAAGCGGAAATCATTACCGTGTTTCTGACTCAGGGTGCCAAAGCAAGAGTGAAAGTTTTCGATTTTGATTTTGCATCAATTGAAATCAAAGGAAGAGTGGCCGGGGGTAATATTCTAACTCGAAATCCCGTGCGAAAAACGCAGCTTAAGATGGAAGGTGTCTCCACTTTGGGAGGTATAAACATCTATTACGATCCTACAGTAGGTCGCTTGAATACCGATGAGCGTGGAAAATTAATCGGTAACTTCCTGGGTGAAGATAAAATCCTGGTATGCTATCGTAGTGGCGATTACGAGCTGACCAGCTTTGAATTGACCAATCGTTATGAGTCTGCCGAGGTGATATTGATCCAAAAATTTGATCAGGACAAGGTGCTATCCGCAGTTTATTTCGATGGTGGAAGTAAGACATACTACGTCAAGCGATTCCAGATCGAAACTACTACGGTCAATAAGAAATTCAACTTTATATCCGACCATAAGCAGTCGTACCTGAAGCTTATTTCTACCGAAAAACAACCTCAGGTATCCGCAATGGTGGAGAAAGGAAAGGAAGAAGAGCAAATAGACTACGATCTGGATATGTTGATCGATGTGAAGGGTTGGAAGGCTTTAGGTAATAAATTGAGTATCTATCCGCTGAAGACAGTGGAGTTGATCGAGGCTAAAAAAATAGAAGATACTAGTTATGAGTCCGAAGAAGAGGATTTGGAAGAAGAATCTGATGACCAACTAGATGTAGGAACTACGATAGATTTATCACCAAAAAAAGACGATGAGGAGCAGCTTGGATTATTTTAATAATCCGAGTCGTTTTCCCTTTTTCCATGGAGCATTTTGATCAAGGATTTTTGGATTACCTGAAGACCTATCTTTCTGAAAGTAGAAAGTCGGTTATTGAGGAAGTTTTAGCAAAGCGGACAAGACATTTCACGGTTGTATTAGAAGATATTTCCAAGCCGCATAACGCCAGTGCTGTACTTCGCACCGCCGACTGTTTCGGATTGCAGGATGTACATCTCATCGAGCATACCAATCAATATAAGGTCAACCCTTATGTCACTCGTGGCGCTTCGCATTGGATCGATTTACACAAATATTCCTCAAAGGATAGCTCACCGGTCTTAGATTGCTTTGGAAAACTCCGTGCGAATGGGTACAAAATCTATGGCACAAGCCCTGCTCCTGGTTCGATGACGATTCATGAGTTGGATCCTTTGGAAAAAATAGCCTTGGTATTTGGTAATGAGCATAATGGAATCAGTCAGGATGTAAAAGATCAAGCAGATGGATTGGTGCATATTCCCATGATGGGATTTACAGAAAGCTTCAATATCTCGGTGTCAGCTTCCATTTTCTTGTATGAATTGACCAAAAAGGTGAAGGATGCTCAAATAGAAAGCTATCATCTATCAGAACCGGAAAAAAATGTCTTAAGGATGAAATGGTATCAATCCGTGATAAGACGGGTTGACTTATATGAGAAAGCCTATCTTCAGAGTCAAAACCCCTGAAATCACTTTTTGAATATCGAATCCAACTTTTCATTCAAAGTGGTTTTGGATTGGTGGTTTTTTGACCTTTGACGCTGGCGTTGTTTCTTTTTTTGCTCCTTGCTTTTAACCAACACCAGTCTTGCAGCTATGCCGATCTGTCCGCGGTAAAATTCCTCCCGACCTGAAAAATTAATATTTGGCTTATAGTCAATCGAGATCACCGTATTTAAAAGAGTAATTTCGGCACCGATGATAAGATCCATTCCAGTGGTTGAATTGCCATAGGTCTGTGAGATCGTTTTAGTATTCTCATTTTTCACAAAGCTCTCTTCCTTTCCGAAGGATAATCCCGCACCATAGAAGTAATTGAAACGTTTTGAAATAATAGGATGATGCTTTTTGGCTAAAATTGAAATAGTGCTATTTAGATTAAAATCCGACTGGAGTATTGCCTCCAAGCTTACATGATCGGCTATTCTTTGCTGCGCAGTCAATCCAAATGAGCGGCTGATTTGATTGTTTCCCATTCGGACACCAAGTGTGGTTCCGTATCGCTGGGCATTAGCCTTCGCGAGCACTGAAAACAAAATAATACTTAAGAGTAAAATATTTTTTTTCATACTTGAGAAATTGTTTATTGATTATCTACTACTTTTTCAGTAGGAAGAAGAGACAAGAATATAATTGGTTTCAAATTGATAATTGGGCGTTTCGGTCTACGGTCCCAATAAGTAAAGAAAATAAGGCTACTGGCATTATTGCGGTTACCCATAAATTGTTTTACCTATTTGGCAATAACTATTCCAAGAGTGAAGCAACAAAGTAACAGAATACAATTTTCGACTTTGAGAATATTTCTTTTAAATTAGATTTCACTCGAGACCATTCCACCATAACCCAAGACCAATGAAGAAGATATTCCTCTTTCTTTTCAGCACAATTTTGATCCTTTTATTGGCAGCATGGGTAGTTTCAATTTACCAATTTCGGGATCGTCATGCCGGATATTGGATCGATCTCAATCTTCAGTCCAGCCAAAATGACGTCCAGGCAGGCTTTGCCAAAGTGGATATTAGCCCTGATATACCTGATACTTGGGTCGATGAAAACGGAGATGCCAAGTACAATCCCAAAGATGGCGATACCTACACGGATGGAAATGGAAATGGACAGTTTGATGCCGTTTGGCTGGCAGGCTTCCATAGCGCAAGAGCTGCCCAGGCAGTGTTGGATCCGCTTTGGGCTAGAGCTATGGTCTTAGATGCAGGCGATGTGAAAATGGCCTTGGTGGTGATCGATATGATCGGATTTGGGAATGATGAAGTCATTGCAAGTCGGAAGTTGATTCAAGTGACAAATCCAGAATTGGACTATGTGATTATCAGTAGTACGCACGTGCACTCCTCGCCTGATCTAATGGGATTGTGGGGTGAATCGCAATTTGAAACGGGAGTGGATCCTGCTTATTTGGATCAGGTTCAAAAAGGAATTCAGGAAGCTGTAAAACTTGCATCCGCCACTAAAAAAGCTGCAATCTTTCGATTTTCGGAAAATGAAGAGGACTTGAAGCCACTGGTCGGTGACACCCGAGATCCACAGGTTTTCGATGCTGGTTTGAAATTAATGCAAGTCTTGGATGCCGAAAATATGCAAACACTGGGTACTCTCATGAATTGGGGAAATCATCCTGAGACGCTATGGGCTCAAAATATTGATGTGAGTTCTGACTTTGCCCACCACTGGCGAGAAATGGTGGAAAACGGAATTGTAGAAAAGGACAGTACTTTGATTGAAGGAGTAGGAGGAGTTGCGATATTTTTAAATGGAGCAATAGGAGGATTGATGACCACACATCCATCCATGGAAGTGATCGACCCCTATTCTAAAGAAAAATTCAAGCTGCAAAATTTGGATAAAATAGTGGCTCAAGGCAGAGCTTTAGCCAAGGTCACACTGGAAACTCTTCAGGATAGCTCATTTTTTGAAGCCAGCAAAGTAAATCTATCCATTCGAGCGGAGACTATTGAGCTGAAAATGGACAATAAGCTATTCCATCTTGCGGCTTACTTAGGGATTTTTGATCGAGGATTTACCAAATGGAAACATATTCGCTCTGAGGTTTCTGCTTGGAAGCTTGGCCCAGCCACTTTTGTCCATGTTCCCGGTGAACTCTATCCAGAGATTCTGCATGGGGGAATTGAGAGTCCTGAAGGTGCAGATTTCGGAATAGAGCCGCTGGAAATCCCCACGATTCAAAGTCAAATACCTGGTCAGTTTAAGTTTTTTGCGGGGATGTCCAACGATATGGTAGGTTATATTGTCCCTAAGAGTCAATGGGATGTGGATCCACCTTTTACCTATACCAATAAAGACCGTCCTTATGGAGAAATAAACTCGCTAGGCCCTGAGACTGGCCCAAAGATTCATTCTGCAGTTTTAAAAATTCTAAAAGAACTTAAGTAAAGAAAAGGCTTCGTCCATTGGAAAGCGAAGCCTTTTGAATCTATCTTTGTTTTTTTCAATCTTCAGAAATAGTAATCTTCTCGATTACATCTCCACCAGTCATTTGGTCGATAATGTCAAGTCCTTCGACTACTTTGCCGAAGCAAGTGTGATTGCGATCCAAATGTGCGGTATTGTCGCGGCTATGACAAATGAAGAATTGAGATCCTCCAGTATTTCTACCAGCGTGGGCCATAGAGAGTACACCCTTGTCGTGGTATTGATTTTCGCCAGTTAATTCACAATCAATTTTGTATCCAGGACCGCCTGTGCCATTTCCTACTGGACAACCACCTTGGATCATAAAGTTTGGGATAACTCGATGAAAAGTAAGGCCATCGTAAAACCCCTTTTCTGAAAGATCTATAAAGTTCTTAACCGTGTTAGGAGCGTCTTTTTCATAAAACTCCACTTTCATAGTTCCTTTAGCGGTTTTGATTTCTGCTGTTTTCATGCTCGGTTTTCTTCTAGATTGATTAGTGTGCCTTTTTCGTAATCGGATTGCAAAATTAGAATTATATATGAAGTAACGAAAGGGATTTTTATTTAATTGTTTTAAAGCAATACTTGATTAAAACGAATTTTTTAATAGTTAAATGGAATGATACCAATAATGGCAAAAATTATTCAAAGAATTAAAGAGCTTAACATCAGCGTCAAACTAAGAACAGTCCTCTAATGACCCAAATAAAATTTGCGGGATCTAGTCGCTATCTCTATTATCAATTGGCCAACAGGTTGAAATAATCTTCGACTTACTCTTGGGTTGTGTCTACGGATGCGCGCCATCTTCTAAGAGAATTAGATCGCATTAGAGCAATTCGCTAGAAGTATTTCCCCAAACCACAGTTATGGCAGCGATATCAACAAATGAACGTTTCATAATCTTCTCTTACTTCAATCTATTTCATGGCTTAAACTCGGTATGCTTTTCATTAAATTACCGAAGATCTTATTTGGAGCCCACTGAAAAGGTTTTTTTGAATTTGTCATTCTTTGACTGAAATAAGATAAATCTTATATTTTCTGCAAGATGCCGAGAGCCTTATTTTCCACGCTTATTGGATCCGAGACGTTATGCCGATACATCCAATTATAAAGTCTGCTCCACTTATATTTACATCTCTTCTATCTACTGACAAATTAGTAAATAATAAATTAATAGTTTTAAATCAAATAGCTACATGTTTTGATATCAAAAAAAATCCCATAATTATAAATTGAGAGACTTTAATGCTTTATGTTTTGAGATCAAATTAGTGGTGAACCTTTCATTATATCCTCATCTGCAAACTCTTCGAATTTTTTAAAATTCTCTCGGAATGCTTTTGCTAGTTGAGCGGCCTGCCGATCATAAGCTTCTGGATCTGCCCAAGTTTTGCGTGGGTTAAGTACTTCAGAAGGAACATTGGGACATGATTGAGGTACATCGAAACCGAATACCCGGTGGGTTTTAAATTCCACATTATCTAAGCTTCCCTCTAGCGCTGCTGTGATCATCGCTCTAGTGTAGGATAGTTTCATTCTTGATCCTGTTCCAAAAGCCCCTCCAGTCCATCCTGTGTTGATCAGCCATACATTTGTATCGTACTTTTCCATCTTTTCCCCGAATAGAGTTGCATAAGCAGTAGGATGAAGTGGTAGAAATGCGGCTCCAAAGCAAGCTGAGAATGTTAGTTTCGGTTCGGTAATGCCCATTTCAGTTCCGGCAACCTTTGCAGTATAGCCAGAGATAAAATGATACATGGCCTGACTTTTATTAAGTTTGGAAATGGGGGGAATAACACCAAAAGCATCAGCTGTCAGAAAGAAAATATTCTTTGGAATACCTGCCATTGATGGTTCCAGCGCATTAGGTATGAAGTTGATCGGGTATGCCGTTCGCGTATTTTCTGTTACTGATTTATTTTCATAATCCACCTCACGAGTTCCTGGGATAAATCTCGTGTTTTCTACTATGGAGCCAAAGCGAATCGCATCCCATATTTCAGGTTCTTTTTCTCTACTCAAGTCAATGACTTTTGCATAGCAGCCACCTTCGAAATTGAATACTCCATCAGCAGTCCAACCGTGCTCATCGTCTCCAATAAGGCTTCGGTTGGGGTCAGCCGACAGTGTAGTCTTGCCTGTGCCAGAAAGGCCAAAAAAGATAGCGGTGTCATTACTTTTACCCACGTTGGCGGAGCAATGCATGGAAAGTACTTGCTTTTCGTGCGGTAGTAGAAAGTTGAGCACAGAAAAAATCCCTTTTTTCATCTCACCTGCATAGCCTGTACCACCAATTAGAATCATTCTTTTAGAAAGATTTAAGATTGCGAAATTTGGATTTACAGTACCGTCAGTTTTAGGATCAGCTTGAAAACCCGGTGCGCAAATAATTGTAAAATCCTGCTCGAAAGTCTCCAGTTCTTCGGTGGAAGGTCTCAAAAACATATTGTTGCAAAATAGATTATGCCAAGCCCAGGTGTTGACCACTCGTAGATTCAAGCGATGATTCTGATCTGCACCAGCGTAAGCATCACGGACGAAAAGATCTCGATCTTGAAGAAAAATCCTCATCTTTTCCAAGAGTGAATCGAATTTCTCCGAGTCGAATGGAATGTTGATATCTCCCCACCACACTGCATCCTTGGTGGTGTCATCCATTACAATGAAGCGATCCTTTGGTGATCTCCCTGTAAACTTCCCCGTATCTGCCATAAAAGCACCTGTAGAAGTAAGAAAACCTTCCTTCCTGTCCAAGGCATGTTCTACCAAGGCAGCAGGAGAAAGGTTGAAGTGTACTTTTCCGCTTGTAGACAAGTCAAGAAAAGACAGGGGATCGATCTGGGTTGCCAGAACTTGTTCCTGCATAATATTTGGATTTTACAAACTGAAAATTGATTGGCAAAAGTAAACATTTTCTCAAAATAGTATACACAAAAACTGCCTTTTTTAGCTTTTCAATCGATTACGAAAAGAAAACAGACGATTATTCGGCTCTTGTCGATATTGGGTCGATGTGCAATCAAATACAGTTTTTCTAGCCTCATAATATTTTGGTTTTACCGAATATTTCCTTAATGCTAACTTTGGAAACAAGTCATAAAAAAGATTATCATTGTAGAATTGAATTCACCCAAATAAAAAGAATCTTGGAAAGACTACTCAATTCAGAATTTGAAGGCCCCACAGTTTTTGGCCATCCTAAAGGTCTCATGACCCTATTTTTCACAGAAATGTGGGAGCGATTCAGTTATTATGGAATGCGTGCTTTGCTTATCCTTTTTATGACTACTGCTGTTTTTGACGGTGGTTTGGGATTCGACGATAAGACATCCGGTGCGATCTATGGACTATATACCATGGGAGTCTATCTCTTAGCTTTACCTGGTGGTTGGCTGGCAGATCGGCTTTTTGGTCTGAAAAAGTCTGTTTATTATGGAGGAGTTATTATTGCATTAGGTCATTTTACCATGGCTCTTCCGGGACTGGTAAATTTGTTTGCCACTGCTGAAGTGGAGAAAGTTGCGTTATCATCCTTTGATACGAATTCATTTTTTCTTGGCTTGATCTTAATTGTTTTGGGGACAGGGCTTTTGAAACCAAATATCAGTTCCATTGTCGGTCAATTGTATCCTGCTGGAAGTACTAAACGAGACGCAGGTTTTTCTATTTTTTATATGGGCATTAATATCGGTGGATTCATTGCCCCGCTGATCTGTGGTACATTAGCTACCTACGATTGGCATTTAGGCTTTGGTGTTGCTGGTTTAGGAATGGTGATTGGTTTATTTCAATATAAACTCACAAGTGATACTCTTGTGGGATTAGGTGATCAACCTATATTCATCACAGAAGCTGAAAAATCCGGAAACAAGAAACTCAAAACCAGCACTTCTATAGCCGGAGTGGTTTTGGTTGCAGTAATAGCTGTTCTCTTCACAGGTATCGTTCCAATTGATGTATCCGCAATTGCAGGCGCTTCAGGCAAAGTCATCGCTATTGTAGCTTTTGGATTCTTGGGATATGTGATTGTTTTTGGTGGATTGGATAAGGCTGACCAAAATAAGGTAGGAGTGATCGCCATCCTTTTCCTCTTTTCGGCCATGTTTTGGTCTGGTTTTGAACAGGCGGGTTCTACTTTGAATTTATTTGGGGAGCGATTCACAGATCGTACGGTTTTGGGATGGGAGATCCCGGCTAGTTATTTCCAGTCGGTCAACTCACTCTTCATTATTATTTTTGCACCTTTCTTCGGAGCACTTTGGGTATGGTTGGGAAGAAGAAATCTTGAGCCTAGTTCTCCACTAAAATTTACATTTGGTTTAATCCTTTTGGGAATAGGTTTTCTGATAATGTATTTCGCAGCCAAAATCGCTGCTTCAGGTGAGTTGGCAGCACCAACATGGTTGATTATGACTTATATGCTTCATACGTTTGGAGAGTTGAGTTTATCTCCTGTTGGCTTGTCTCTGGTCACTAAGCTTGCTCCAAAAAACTACGGTGGACAGATGATGGGAATCTGGTTCTTGTCGGTTGCCTTGGGGAATTTGATCGCAGGATTGATTGCTGGAGAAGCGAGTGGAGGTACAAGCGAGGCTCTCTCTCAGATGCCCGATCAATATATGCTGATCGTATATACTGTACTGGGGTCGGCTGTTTTGCTCTTTCTGTTGAAACCTGTCATCCGAAAAATGATGGGAGAAGTTCATTGATTTGAAAGCTTTATTTTGAGAATATGAAAGACAGAAATCCAATACTATGCAGGAATTAGTTCATTACTTTTTTCACTTTGGGTTTCCTTTCTTTATTGCTTTTATATTTTTCAGAAAAGAATGGAAAAAAACCTATATAATCTTGCTTGCCACTATGTTGGTAGATTTGGATCATCTTCTTTCCGCACCGATCTTTGAAGCCAATCGATGCAGTATCCAGTTTCATCCGCTGCATACAGTCTATGCGATGGCGATTTATGTGATTTTCCTTTTTCTTCCAAAACTATTTAAGATCATTGGAATTGGATTATTATTCCACATGTTTACCGACTTTGTAGATTGTCTTTTCACATATCAAAAATGTGGGGAATGCATAGCTGGATCTCCAATTATTGAACATATTAAATCGATCAGCGAGTGGCTTGGACTGTGAGGTTATCTGATCATTGTGTTTGGATCTGATGATTATCGGGATGATCATTGAGCCTTTTAAATTTTCAATGGACCAATTCAAATCACAATGTCTAGGTGTATCCACCTCTTGAGCATTGTGTTTGTACATAGATCATTGAGTCTTTTTAATGTGCAAGTGGCTCCACCTCTTGCGTATTGTGTTTGGTCATTGATCATTGAGCATTTTAAATAACCTTGACAAAAATGCTCAAATCTAAAATAACCTTCCCTGAACAGTTACCGGTTTAGTGGATTGAATTGTTCCTTTTAGCATTTCGGTCATCAATCGAAGAAATCCCGGTTCCCAATTTTCGGGATGAACTTTCATACTTTTACCTTCGAATTCGATCGGACCAATCATTTTTTCATAGCCAATCATCATACCCCACAATGTATAGAAAGTGATCTCGGGCTGGATTTCTGGTCTGATACTTCCATCTTTTTGACCTTGACTTACCATCATAATGCCGATTTTGGCTGCATCATGATGGATTTCCAACAATTTCTGAAAATGAGTACTTTCTAATATCAAAGGATTGATCAAGACACGAGTTTCAGGATTATTGTATTTTTTGACCAAGTCCAAAAAATTGATAATGGAATCGTAATACACTTGATTCATCTTTGCAAATGCAGTGATTCTCAGCAGAAGATCTGTAAGCATCTCCAGACCTGTTTTTCCCTTGCTTCGATAGATATCCCGAAACTCTTCTTTGAACTGGTCAAATGCTTTTTTAGTCAAAGCCATGAACAGGTCTTCTTTATTTTTGTAATAGAAATAAGTGAGCCCTTTACTAATTCCGGCATTTTTAGCGACATCTTCCATTCGGGTAGCTTGAAATCCGTTACTGGTAAATAAAGCAACTGCTGATTCTAGTATAATTTTTTCCTTGTTTTTATCGCCTGCCATGGAATCTGATTCGTCTAAAAGTTGAAGTACAAAGTTATTAAACTAGGGTCAAAAAATACGGTTAATGAGTTTTTAAAATGGCTATTAAACAAAAAAAGTGCTTCGAATCGAATCCAAAGCACTTAAATCTTGACTGTCAGTATTTCACTTTACAGCTACGATGTAATAGTTTTTCTTTCCTTTTTGTACCAATAGATATTTTCCCTGAAGCAACTGAAAATCTGGTGCAGCAGTAGGATCGCTGAGCTTTTCTTTATTGATGCTTACTCCACCTCCTTGAATCATCTTGCGTGCTTCTCCTTTTGAAGGAAAAACTACACCCTGAGTCATCTCCCCAAATAAGTCAAGAATCGCCGTCAATTTATTGATCTCAGCTTTTGAAACCTCTACTTGCGGCACACCTTCAAAAACCTGAAGGAATGTCCGCTCATCGAGTGCAGCAAGATCTTCGGTAGATGACTTTCCAAAAAGAATATCAGAAGCTTTTAAAGCCATCTCATACTCCGCTTCGCCATGAACTTGGTTGGTAAGCTGTTTGCCAATCTCTTTCTGCAAAATTCTTAAATGTGGAGAGGTTGAGTGCTCCACTTCCAAAGCTTCAATCGTATTTTGATCCAAAATCGTGAAAATCCGTATGTACTTGGAAGCGTCGTCATCAGATACATTAAGCCAAAACTGATAAAACGCGTAAGGTGAGGTTTTTTCAGGATCAAGCCACACTGAACCTCCTTCGGTCTTTCCAAATTTACTTCCATCAGCCTTGGTGATCAATGGAACAGTCAATGCATAAGCACTGCCGCCTCCCATTTTGCGGATCAGTTCGGTCCCAGTGACAATATTTCCCCATTGATCTGATCCACCTAGCTGAATTGAGCAGTTTTCATTTTTCCATAAATGGTAAAAGTCATAACCCTGAATCAACTGGTAAGAAAACTCAGTAAATGATAATCCATTTCCTTCCTCGATTCGTCTCTTTACAGAATCTTTGGACATCATGTAATTTACAGTGATGTGTTTGCCCACATCACGGATAAACTCCAAGAAGCTGAATTTGGAAATCCAATCGTAGTTATTCACTAGCTCGGCTTTATTATCAGTAGCTCCGGAGAAATCCAGAAACTTGGATAGCTGCGCTTGAAGGCAAGCTACGTTATGATCCAACGTGGGTTTGTCGAGAAGATTTCGCTCAGCAGATTTGAAAGATGGGTCACCAATCATACCCGTCGCGCCTCCTACCAATGCAAATGGCTTGTGACCCGAACGCTGAAAGTGCAAGAGGGTCATCACGCCCACCAAATGCCCAATGTGAAGTGAGTCAGCAGTAGGGTCGAAGCCCAAATAAGCCGAAGCCATTCCCTTGTTCAAGTGTTGTTCCAAATCAGGGGTCATATCCTGAAGCATTCCTCTCCAGCGAAGTTCTTCTATAAATGAATTCATGAGTTTTTGATTTTTACAAGGCGTAAATATAGGCCTGTCAGTTGAGGGTTTGAAAGAATAATTGCTTGTTTCCTAATTTAGTACTCAATCATTGAATACTTCCCTTTAAATAATGTGTTGAATTTGGAAAAGGAAATTGCTTTACTTTCGCCAAAAACAGACTAGTTATGAATTTCAAAAGGTATATAATCACTGCCATTGCAGCCTTATTTTTCATTTCAATGAGCATCGCTCAGGTATCTCCGCAGTGGATCCGGTATCCTTCCATTTCGCCTGACGGCGCACAAATTGTATTCACTTATAAAGGTGATTTGTATCTGGTTTCCAGCAAAGGTGGTGATGCAAAGCAGATTACTTTTCATGAAGCACATGACTATAAGCCTGTTTGGAGTAAAGATGGAAGTCAAATTGCTTTTGCTTCGGACCGATACGGAAACTTTGATATTTTCGTCATGCCTGTCTCAGGTGGATCGGCATCTCGGTTGACGTATCATTCCAATGATGAGCAACCATTTGAGTTCTCGTCAGATAATTCCAAAGTAATCTTTGGAACTAGTCGAATGGATATCGTAGATCATCGTCAATATCCTACCGGGTCACAGCCTGAGTTGTATGCGGTTCCTAAAAATGGAGGTCGTGTGGATCAGATTTGGACTATTCCTGCAGAATATGTGCAGTCAAATAAAGCTGGTGATAAAATGATCTATCATGACAAGAAAGGCGGTGAAAACGAATGGAGAAAGCACCATCAGTCGGGAATAGCGCGTGATATCTGGATATATGATAAAAAGACAAACTCACATCAGATGCTCACCAAATTCTATGGCGAGGATCGAAATCCGGTTTTTTCGCCAGATGAATCAGAGATTTATTACCTGAGCGAAGCTTCAGGGAATTTTAATGTGTATTCCACCAGCCTCAGTAATCCTGCTATAGGTACGGCGCTTACGGATCTAAAAACTTTCCCGGTAAGGTTTCTTTCCATTTCAAATGCTGGTTTGATGTCATTTGGCTACGATGGAGAGCTTTACACTATGAAAAAGGGTGAGCAGCCTACCAAGCTTCAGATCAACTTACAAACTCAAGCCATAAGCAATTCCGATAATTACATTGCCATCAATGGTGGCGTAAAAGAAATGACTGTTTCCCCCGATGGAAAGGAGATTGCTTTTATCGCCCGAGGGGAAGTATTTGTAACATCTGTGGATGGTGCACTTACCAAAAGAATCACCAATACGCCCGAGCAAGAGCGTTTTGTAGAGTTTGGACCTGATGGGAAGTCGGTGGTGTATTCCAGTGAAAGAGATGGGAAATGGCAGATTTTTCAGAGTAAAATTGTGAAATCAGATGAGCCGTTTTTCTTTGCCTCAACCTTGATCAAAGAAGATCCTATCGTCAGTCTGACTGTAGATGCCTACCTGCCAAAATTTTCTCCTGATGGAAAAAAACTTGCATACATAGAGAATCGTAGAGTGTTGAAAGTGATTGATTTTGCCACCAAAGCTGAAGTGACACTTCTAGATGAAGATGAATTGTTTCACATGCGAGATGGAGATCAGTATTTTACCTGGAGTCAGGATAGCAAGTGGTTACTGGCTTCGTATCGACCTACCATGGTGAATTCGGAGGTTGTTCTGCTGGATGCCAGCGGAAAAGCGCCGATGCGTAACTTGACCAAGAGTGGCTATGGAGATGAGAGTGCAACTTGGGTGAACGGTGGCAAGCAGATGCTATGGTTTTCCAACCGAGAGGGACTACGAAGCTATGCGACCAGTGGTCAAAACCAGAATGATGTGTATACGCTGTTTTTTGACCAGGAAAGCTGGGATAAGTTTCAGCTTTCGAAGGAAGACTTTGACTTAATGAAAGAGATAGAAAAGTCAAAAACAAAAGTGGATGAAACAGAAAAAGACAAATTCAAAAAAGAATCTGAGAAAATAATCAAGCCTTTAGAATTTGATTTTGAGGGTATCGAAGATCGCAAGGCGAGATTGACGATTCATTCTTCAGACTTAGGTGATGCAGTATTATCCAAAGACGGAGAAAAGCTTTTCTACCTTACTTCTTTCGAAAAAGGTATGAATCTCTGGAGTACGAATCTGAGAACGAAAGAAACCAAACAAGAAATTGCACTTGATGCAAACTCTGCAAACCTAATGTGGGACAAAGACCAAAAAAACCTTTTCCTATTGTCTAACGGTGCCATTTCTAAGGTTAATCCAGAGACTATGAAGCGAGAATCTATCAAGATAGCAGGGGAAATGACTTATAATAAAGATGCAGAGCGTGCGCATTTATTTGAGCACGTTTGGCTCAGGACTAAAGGGATGTTCTATACTCCAGATATGCATGGTGTGGATTGGGATGCAGCCCGAGTGAATTATGAAAAGTATATCCCTCATATCGGGAATGAATATGAATTTGCAGAAATGCTGTCTGAGATGATCGGAGAGCTTAATGTATCCCATGCTGGTGCGAGATACTCTCGCACGATTGAGATGGCCGATGCCACTGCGTCTCTGGGAGTTTTTATCGATTATGATTACAAAGGGAATGGTCTTAAAATAACAGAAGTGGTTACGGGAGGGCCATTGGATAAATCTGATATTGACATCAAACCAGGAATGATTATCGAGAATATAGATGGTGAATTACTTACTCCAGAGTTTGATCACGCAAAGTTTTTGAATAGAAAAGCCGATAAATTCACATTAATAGAAGTAATGGATTCCACTGGCAGATCAAAAAAACAATGGACAATTAAACCGATTTCGCTTGGTCAGGAAGGGCAACTTCTCTATAAAAGATGGGTCAAAAAAAATCAGGCTGAAGTAGAGCGATTGAGTGAAGGTAAACTCGGCTATGTCCATATTCCGGGTATGAGCGACGGTCCATACCGAAATGTGTACGACGAGATGCTGGGAAAATACTATGAGAAAGAAGCTGTTGTCGTGGATACACGATTCAATGGTGGTGGAGACCTAGTGGCTGACTTAGCTATGTTTTTTACGGGAGAGCAATTTCTGACCTATGCGACAGAAACCAGAGTGGTTGGTTATGAGCCTACGGCTAGATGGACTAAACCTACATTGGCGATGTTCAACGAAGCAAATTATTCTGATGGACATTGCTTTGCCTGTGGCTACACGGACTTGAAAATTGGTAAAACAGTTGGAATGCCAACACCCGGAACTTGTTCTTTTGCTGGCTGGGAAGGACTATCCAATGGCGTAAGATTGGGTGCAGTACCAATATCAGCCAAAAACAAAGCTGGTGAGTGGTTGGAGAACAATGAGACAAAGCCTCAATTTGAACTGAAAAATATGCCGGGTAAAATAGATAAAGGTATTGATCAACAATTGGAGAAAGCGGTCGAGGAGTTATTAAAAGATGTAAAGTAATCAAGCAAAGCAACCAATAAACAATCCTTGAATGCGTCTATTTGCAGAGTCAAAATCTGATCAGAACTCATTCCATATATTCGAAACTTAAATTTGAGATTTGATCATTGAAGACAAAAAGTTCAAGTGTGCCTTAAGGTCGACTTGGACTCATTTTGTTTAGTGACATAGTATTTTGATTTCTGAAGTTCCTTGACTGTTTAAAATTAGTGCACACTAGTTGAAATACTATACCAACTCTAGGAAGGTTGAAAATGAACAAATCGTACCCTTACAATGAGCCAGTCTGAGTGTGTACATGTCAAACAACTATGCTTTATCGGATTATTAGATAAAAAAAAAGCCTGGCAATTTTGCCAGGCTTTTTTTTAATAGGTTTGTTTACTGAAAACTTTTTGTGTTCAACGAATCGTCATTCTTGAAGAATTCGTCAAGCTTTGCAAATGAGTTGTCAAAGTAACCACCAAGCATTTTCTTAATAATGAATGATCTGTATTCATCTTTAGAAACGATCGGGAAATACTCATGGCTCTTGCCATAAGACTTGTGGCTAACGAATCCTTTTCTCTCGAGGATTCTTACAATTGTGGAAACTGTGTTGTAAGCTGGCTTTGGCTCAGTCATCGGAGCGAGGATGTCTTTGACAAATCCTCTTTCGATTTCCCAGAGGATCTGCATGATTTCCTCTTCTGCTCTAGTTAATGGTTTCATAAGTAAGGTGTTAAGTTTTTAAATCATCAGAAAATTATTGGTTTAGTTTCGAAAAAGCAAGATTTTTGCTAATTAATTTTACTGATTAGTTTAAAAAAAAAATAAAGCATTGATTTTCTGATATTTATATGCGAAAAAAAAACCTCCATTTGGAGGTTTTTTTTAAGTGGTCCTTAATTTAATTATACCTGTGGCATGGAGTAATTTAACTATTGGGTAGGTAGGATCAAATTCATACCATTTGACAGCAAAGTTTGGTCTGTTTGGAAGTTTGTGATGATTGTTTTGAAACAACTCACCAAGCATCAGTACATCTAAAAGAAGGCTGTTTTTTGATTTGTCGTTGTTGTCAAAATTGGCATATCCGTATTTGTGTCCGCTCCAATTAACAATAGCTCCATGAACTGGACCCATGAGAAAGTGAATAGGTAGTAAGAAATACATAAGCCAATGTGTGCCTGATAACTCAAACACCGAAATACAAAGCACATATATAGACACATAAAAAAGGCCCCAACCTAATCGCACTGCCATTGTGTCAGCAAACTTATCGAATTTGTTCCAATCAGGAATATCTTTTGAAAACCTTTCTTCTGGCTTCAGCCTAAAGGAAAAATATTCATTGTAAATATTTTTCGTCTTCCACATCATTGTAAATAGGTTTTCGGAATGATGAGGGCTATGTGGATCTTTTGGAGTGTCGCTGTAGGCATGATGCATTCTGTGCAAAATCGCATAAGCTCTTGGAGACAAATAGGAACTACCTTGCCACATCCAAGTGAAAAAGTAGAAGAATTTTTCCCAATACTTATTCATTTCAAACATCTGGTGTGCTGCATAGCGATGAAGAAAAAAGCTTTGGCAAAACAAGGAGAAATACCAATGTAGGAGGAAGAGGATAATTATAATCACTCGCGTTTAGTTTTGTTAGTAAAATAAATATGAGAATTGACCACTTTAAATATTGAATTCTGATACGTGTCGAAGGTCGACTTAAAACCTATTAAATCAAGATTTGAAGCTCTATTCGAGCTTATTTTCCCCGTTTTGAGAATCTGAATCCACAAGAGTTTGATCGTTTTTTCGCGTGTAAGCTTTTTTAATACCATTCTCCGAAGTAAAAACCTTTTGATCTTCTGTTCTACTAACAAAAGCCAGTAGCAAATTGATTTCATTTTCTTCAGATTGATTTCCAAAATCAGTCCAAAATGTAAAATCTTCAAATGTTATATTAGCCTGAGGTGTGCAGAATTCCTCATTGGCAGATTGAATCATAAATTTTTCTTCATCCGCATCGATTCCTATCATTTTCCCATTGTCAGCGACTCCTACTATAATTATTCCTCCCAAAGTGTTCGCAAACGCTGAAATGGTTTTAGCAATTTTCTGTTTGGATGTAATCTTAAGTTTAAACTCACGATTGACATTTTCTTGATCTTTAATAAGTTTTTTGATAAAATCTTCATCAACCATTGTGGAATTAATTTTATTGGTTTACTTTTTGAAAGTAGAATTAAAATCTAAAGCAGATTATTATGACCACCAAGAAGAAATACTAATTTTTCCATTATGAAAATTAACAATCCTGGATTTGAGCCGCAGCAAATCGAAAAGCTAAGAGAGGAATTGACAGAACTAGGGAAAAGTTTCAAAATTATTCCTGATGAAGAAAATAATGAAGAATTTGTAAATTTTTACTTTTTAGGAATGTATGAGGGGAAAGAAGTCATTTATGATGCGGCTTTGTATACCCTACGACTTCATCATGCGAGCGAGGTGTACGAACTGGCTGAGCATAAGGCTGCTCAGAAATTCCCAAACTTCAAAGCTATCTCTTATCAAGAAGATGAAAATGGTAATATGAAGCCGCTGACTCAAGAGGAAGAGGAAATTGGCTGGTTCATTACAGAAATCATCATGGATATCGAGGAAGAAGAAAGTGTTAAAGTTCAGGAATTTATCGACTTGGATACCCATCATGATTATGGCATAGGCTTGGATGCAGGTATCAACGTTGACTTCATAGATGAGGAAACTGTTGCAAAATTTGTCAATGAATTTAATGAAGATACGCTAGTCTTGGATGACACTATGTATTCGTTTCAATCTGAGGAAGAAGAGCTGGACGATTAATTTATTTTCAACAATACCTCAGAACACTTGTTTCAAATGCAAGTGTTTTTTTATGCTAAAAATTGCCCATTCATCCATTTATTCTCATCCATTGCCTCAAGGTCATCGATTTCCGATGGAGAAATATGATCTTCTGCCAGGTCAATTGCTTTATGAGGGAATAGTTTCCAAAGAGAATTTTTTTGTTCCAGAAGAAATATCTGAAAAATTAATTCTTTCAACCCACACTAAGGATTACTGGGAAAAGCTTAAAAATCAAACCCTCTCCAAATCAGAAATACGAGCTACAGGCTTTCCATTATCGAAGGAACTGATCAAAAGAGAGATTCAGATTGCTGGCGGATCTGTCCAGGCCGCTCTTTTTGCTTTGGAATTTGGGATCGCAATGAATATTGCAGGTGGAACGCATCATGCATTTGCCGATCGAGGTGAAGGATTTTGTCTATTAAATGATATTGCCATCACCTCAAATTATCTACTGCATCAAGGAATCGCAAATAATATACTTGTTATTGATCTGGATGTCCATCAGGGGAATGGCACAGCCGCCCTTTTTTCAGAAAATGTGCAAGTATTCACTTTTAGTATGCATGGTAGAAAAAATTATCCTCACAGAAAAGAGGTTTCAGATCTTGATGTAGATCTGGAAGATGGCATACAGGATGAAGCATATTTACTACTTCTGGATCAGAGTTTAAGCCTGATTGAAGACCGATTTATTCCTGATTTTATTATCTATCAGTGTGGTGTAGATGTTTTGTCTACTGACAAGTTGGGAAGACTTGGTCTTAGCCTTTCCGGGGTGAAAAATCGGGATCGAATGGTGTTGGAATTTGGAATAAAATGGAAAACTCCCATGGTATGCTGCATGGGTGGAGGTTACTCTCCCCAAGTTTCAAAAATAGTGGATGCACACACACAAGTCTACCGGCTAGCTCAAGAGATGTTTTTTTAAACCAACCCATAATTACGAATCCAAGTGACCCACATTATTTGTAAAATCAATTCTTTCTTTATATTTGCGACCTTGTCATCTATAAAAACATAAAAGTGAAAAACGGATTTAAAATACTCGGATTAATGAGCTTGTCAGTAGTACTTTTCTACGGCTGTAAAAATGCTGGAACGACTGCCTCTACAGAAGCTGGCACTTCTGAATCTATCGCTGCCGGTGAAATGAAGGTAGCATTTGTATATACAGACAGTGTCATCAACAAGTATGATTATTTCATCGCAAAGTCTGGCGACATCACCGAAAAAGGAAAGAAATTCGAAGGTGATCTCCAGGGTCGAGCAAGAGGATTTGAACAGGAAGTTGCTAATTTCCAACAGACTGGTGGGAATATGACTCCAAATCAGCAAAGAGCTAAGCAAGAAGAATTGGTAAAGAAAGAGCAGAATCTAATGACTTACAGAGATAATCTAATGCAGGAATTGTCAGTAGATGAGTCTGCACTTTACTCAGAAGTATATGATCGAGTGCAAAAATACTTGAAAGAGTACGCCGAGAAAAATAATATCGATCTTATCCTAAGCTATACGCGTGGTGGTGCCGTTTGGTACGCGAATGATGCTATTGATCTTACAAAATCTGTGATTGACGAATTGAATAAGGAGTTTAGTGCTGCCTCACCAGATTCGATAAAGTAAGTTTTAAGTGTTTTTTAAAACATTGAAGCCCGGCAAGTCCGGGTTTTTTTGTAGGTCAAAAATCAATAATTTTGCAACTTCTTAAACGAAAGCTTCTATCTATGAAAATCACAGAATTTTTAAAACATAATTACAGACATTTCAATGCTGCTGCTTTGATCGATGCTGCAGAAGGGTATAAGACTCATCTCGACGAAGGCGGTAAAATGATGGTTACTTTGGCTGGGGCCATGTCAACTGCTGAGCTTGGAATTTCTCTTGCAGAAATGATCCGTCAGGACAAAGTTCAAATCATCAGCTGCACTGGCGCTAACTTGGAGGAGGATGTGTTCAATCTAGTGGCTCACGACTATTATGAGCGAATCCCAAATTACAGAGAATTGACGCCGGCTCAAGAGCAGGATCTTCTGGAGAGACACATGAATCGGGTTACTGATACATGTATTCCTGAGATGGAGGCGATGCGAAGAATTGAAAATGTGATTTTGGAAGAGTGGGTGAAAGCGGATCAGGCAGATGAAGCCTTTTTCCCGCATGAGTTTTTCTATAAAATACTCCTTTCAGGGAAGCTAGAAGAATCGTACCAGATTGATCCAAAAAATAGCTGGTTGCTTGAAGCTGCTAAGAAAAATCTTCCAATCATTGTACCGGGATGGGAAGATTCTACACTTGGAAATATGTTTGCAAGCCATGTGATCAGTGGGGATGTGAAGAAAGTACATACTGTGCGGACAGGTATAGAATACATGATGTTCTTAGCGGATTGGTATACTCAAAATGCAACGGCAGAAAGTACAGTAGGATTTTTCCAAATTGGCGGGGGAATTGCAGGTGACTTCCCAATCTGCGTAGTACCGATGTTGCACCAAGACTTACAACGCACGAGTGTTCCGCTTTGGGGCTATTTCTGTCAGGTCTCTGACTCGACTACTTCGTATGGTTCTTACTCGGGAGCTGTGCCAAATGAAAAAATCACTTGGGGTAAACTCGGGGTAAATACGCCAAAGTACATCATCGAATCTGACGCAACAATTGTAGCACCATTGATTTTTGCTATAGTGCTTGATCAATAAAAAATGACAAAATTTTCTCAAAAGATCCTAAAGGCAAGCAGATTTTTACTGCTTGCCTTTTGCTTTCCAGTTGCTGCTTCTTCCCAGCAGATCCAATCACTCTCTGGTGCCAATAGTCCTCAGGATGATATTAATCCCGTTTGGATAGGCAACAATACCTTATTATTTACTAGAGCATTTCATCCAAAGAATGTTGGCGGTGTAACTGATCCGGGTGACATCTGGATGACTCAGAAATCGGCCGATGGAATCTGGCAAGAGGCGATTCATCGTGCTGACATGAGTCGTGAAGGATATGATTTTGCCTTGGGATTGGAGGATATTTTGACACTTTTGGTATACCATCAGGAGGATGCCGCAATAGGGATGTATCAATACTCAAAGTTTGGATCTGATTGGAATTATCTTCGAAAAGTGAATATGCCGGGATTAGAAGATCTTAAAGGGCAGGTTTCAGGAAGAGTTGCCAGTGGTGGAAAGCAGATTTTTATTTCAGGAAAGGGCAGTGACTCAAAAGGAAACGAGGATCTTTATTTCAGTGAAAAGATAAGTGGGATTTCTTGGTCCGAGCCAGTGAACCTGGGTGTGACTTTGAACACCGCAGGGCAGGAGATGTGTCCATTTTTTGACGAGGTATCAAATCGATTATTTTTCTCATCAAATATGCTTCCTGGCGCCAATGGAAAAGATATATTTATCTCAAAGCGGCTTGGAGCAGATTGGAACTCTTGGAGTATACCTGTGAAATGGACCCAGCTGAGCTCTGATGGATCGGATATTTCGGTTACTTTTATCTCTCCAAACGAAGTGATTTGGACAAGTACCCAAAACAGCGATGGATTTGCCGATTTGCTCTCTTTTGGAGATTCTGTAAATTTGCTTATTCCTACAGATTTCGAGTCCCCGGCAATAGCAAGTGTTGTCGCAACTGAATCGATTGTTTTAGCTCCGAAATCAGTAAAGATCATCCCTATTTACCCACTTTCTACGGTGGGGGTTCCGGAGATAAAAATTGTTTATTCCGAAGATGAAATTGAAAATTCACTTAGCTGGTTTGTGGTGGACGCCAAAAACAAAGTAGAGGTGCCTTTTGCTTTGCAATGGAAAGCGGAGGATAAAATATTCTCAGGCGATAAAAATTCGAGTGTTATTTTATCTCAATTACTGCAATCTGAAGTCAAAGAATTAAAGGTCGTTTCAATCGGATATTTTCCGACTGTGGTTCAAGTTTCAGAGCTGAAAACAGAGACTCCCAATGTGATCTTGATGACCAAAGCCGAATCAGGGAGCATGGTGGTGCTGAAAGATGTGAATTTCAAAAGAGGAACAGCAGAATTGGAAGGTGTAGGGACTTTTGTATCACTGGAAGAGATCGCTGAGTTCCTCCTTGAAAACCCTGAATTTAAACTGCGGATTCACGGACATACGGATAGCGCAGGTGATCCGGGGTTGAATAAAAAGCTTTCACTTGATAGGGCAAAGTCTGTCCGGGATTTTTTGATTGAAAAAGGAATTGAATTTGAAAGTCTCAGGATTTCCGGTTGGGGTGGTTCTAAACCTTTGGCTTCTAATGCAACTGAAAGCGGACGGATTAAGAATAGACGGGTGGAGGTAGAAGTAGAGCAGTGAAAAATTTTGGAAAACTAAAACTCCAAAAACTGTGAGAAAAGAAAGAAAAGTTTTCAACACAGAGACACTGAGAATACCACAGAGGAGCAATTCTTTCTGACTAATAATCAGACTCTAGACAGTTAGCTCTCTTTCAAAATCAGAGCCTTTTATCTGCTAAATTAAAAGGAGAAGTAAATTATATCATCCAGTTTTGAAACACTTTGTTCCTAACTTTTTTTTATTCGACCGTGGTAGCGGCAAGGCAAAATTTTGATTTTAGAATACATGGCATATAATCAGCCATTGCACCCGAGGTGCGAGTTGATCGTCAATGGGATTGATTCCAATCATAAACATAATGGATTATAAAAACGAAGATCTGAAGCTGTCCCATCACTTAGAATCTTTACTTTTATGTATTGGTCTTGGCGTTATCTGCTTTCACGGTTAAAAGCTTCAAACAACTCTGTGTTTCAGCGGTCAAAAAGCTTCAAGAAAAAAGGCCTTGAGTTAAATCTCAAAGCCTTTGCACTTTAAAGCGAATATCCTTCTCGATATTCTCGCTTTACAAATTGATTAGCAGGATCAAAGTTGGTGATCTTCATATTCGACCCATCCCAAAGTAATTTAATTCCTCTTCCTGGGTAGTCGAATTGATTTGCATTTCCGTCAGCTTTTGGAATCCTATAGTCATAGCTGCGGATGGCAAGATTACCCATAAGTACAGATTCGGTCAAAGGTCCAGCCACTGAGAATGGTGAACTTAAATTTTTAAATTCTTCCGAGCCATGTCCAGCGATGCAGGCTTCTACCCAGTTTCGGTAGTGACCGCGGTCACCTTCAGGAACTCTATACAATGATTCAGGTACTTGGATTTCTTTGGTCTTGGAAGTAGGTAAAAGTTGCGGATTTGCTCCATAAGTTGAGCACATCATTTTTCCTTTGGTTCCTTCTATGATTACGCCATTTCCACCGTCCCCCATTTGTTCATTAGGATCCAGTTCCTCGGGTCGTGTGGGCTGAATTCCCCCATCCATCCAATGAAATTCCAAATCATCTTTGCCCGGACGATCAAAACGAAGGGTAATGTGCGAGGATGGAGGACAACTTTCAGAAAAATAACCCCGGGTGAATTCTCCTACATAAACTGAGCCCACCGAGCATTCTGCTGATTTAGGATATCCTAATTCCAGCACTCTGAATGGTGGTTCCATAATGTGACAAGCCATATCACCCAAAGCACCTGTGCCATAATCCCACCAGCCTCTCCAATTAAATGGGACAAGATTGCCAACGTATGCTTTATCAGGTGCTGTGCCTAGCCATAGATCCCAATCCAGATCTATTGGAGAAGTAGCGGGAGTATTGGGCCAGGCAATGCCTTGCGGCCAAACTGGGCGATTGGTCCAGGAATAAACTTTGGTAGCATCCCCGATCAAGCCTGCTTTGTACCATTCGATCATCTTTCGCACTCCATCTCCGGAGGAGCCTTGATTACCCATTTGAGTGACTACTTCATATTTTTCAGCAGCCTCCGTTAGCATTCTTGCTTCGTAGATGTCATGCGAAAGTGGCTTTTGTACATAGACATGTTTGCCCATTTTCATAGCCATCATTGCAGCCACGGCATGTTGATGATCAGGAGTAGACACAGTCACGGCATCAATGTTATTAGCCTCCTTTTCCAACATTACTCTAAAGTCTTTATAGTAAGGTGCTTTAGGATGTGCATCGACTATTCGCTTTGCTCTGGTATCATCCACATCACAAAGTGCTACGATGTCTACCTTTCCGCTGTTGAAAACACCGCTCACATCATTGGATCCCATTCCTCCGATACCAATCCCCGCAACACGCAGCTTGTCACTGGGAGCTATAAAGCCCGGACCTCCTAATACATGCCTTGGGACGATATAAAACCCTGCTGTAGCTAGCATCGACCCTTTGAGAAAAGTTCGTCTCGAGTTATTATTGGTTGATTCTTTATCTTTCATCTGAATAAATTAAGTATAAGAAGTTTTTTTTAATTTTTGATTGCTTGTTTGAAAGCTTAATTTATCAAAAAGGATTTAATCAGGCGTGATCTGAAAATTCAAAAAAGGACATTTTTTTTAATTTTTCTTAAAGAATCCTAAAAAGTAGGAAATTACTTCTTCCTTAATATTTTTAAATTGTCTAACAAAGATTTTTAAAATTTTGAATTAAGTTTACTTAAATTCAAATACTATGAAAAATCTATTTTGGTCAGTCACTTTTATATCGGCTATTTTAATGTGCTCTTGTCAAGCTCCTGTCGTACCTATGGAGGAGGCGGGCCTTATTCCCATACCAAGAACAATAAATTCCTCAGGAGAAAGTTTTGTCTTAGGCTCAGATGCGGCAATAGAATGCAAAGGAAGCGGAACAAAGCTTAAAAATATTGGAGAATATCTATCATCTCGAATATCTCCTGCTACAGGATTTGAAATGCCTATAGTTGAATCTTCAGGTAATATCATTCTGGAACTAATCAGCGGTGCTGCTTCAGAAGCCTATGAATTACAGATTTCAGAGACCGAAGTAAGGATTACTTCTACGACTGAGGCTGGGATTTTTTACGGTGTACAGACTTTACTTCAACTTTTTCCTGTAGAAATAGAAAGTAAGTCGCTGGCATCGATAGATTGGAAATTGCCAACAGGTACCATCACTGATGAGCCGGAATTTGGCTACCGTGGAGCAATGCTAGATGTGGCCAGACACTTCATCAGCATTGACGATGTCAAGCATTATATCGATCAAATGGCGAAATTCAAGTTTAATTATCTTCATCTCCACTTGACCGATGATCAAGGTTGGAGAATTGAGATAAAATCTTGGCCGAAATTGACCGAGATAGGCGGCAGCACTGAGGTGGGAGGTGGCGAGGGAGGTTTTTATTCTCAAGAAGAATATAAAGAAATAGTCGCCTACGCATCGGATCGATTCATTACGATAGTTCCAGAAGTAGATATGCCCGGTCATACTAACGCAGCATTGGCATCTTATGGAGAGCTCAATCCAGGGGTGAATCTACCGGATGGCGATGTGACCACTGTAGTTGCAGGTGAAATTGATTTTGACATTTTGGATAAAAATCCTGTTCCAGCTGAGTTGTACACAGGAATAGAGGTAGGATTCAGCACGCTGGCTACCGATAAGGAGTTGACTTATAAGTTTGTTGAAGATGTCATCAGAGAAATCTCCGAAATTACTCCTGGGCCTTATTTTCATATCGGTGGAGACGAATCTCTTGTAACCAAAAAGCCAGATTACATTTACTTCGTCGAGCGTGTGCAAGATTTGGTCTTAAAATATGGCAAAATAAGTATTGGCTGGGATGAGATTGCCACGGGAAATCTTCGACCAGGGTCAATATCTCAGTTTTGGGCTGAAGAAGAAAATGCCCGATTGTCTAAAGAACAGGGAAATAAAATATTGATGTCGCCGGCCAAGCGCTCATATCTGGATATGCAATACGATTCTACCACACGAATTGGACTTCATTGGGCTGCTTACATCGAATTGCAGGATTCCTACGATTGGGATCCGGCTATTTATACTGATGGGATCAATAAGTTGGATATTATAGGAGTGGAGGCTCCACTTTGGACAGAAACGGTTACCGACCGAGCAGATTTAGAATATATGGCTTTTCCTAGACTCGTAGCGATTGCAGAAGTAGCTTGGAGTCCAATAGAGCGAAGATCTTGGGAAGATTTCCAAAAACGAATTGCAATTCAAGGTAAGCGTTGGGATATCAATCAGATAGGTTTTTATCGCTCTCCTCAAGTGAATTGGAGATGAATTGATAGTTATGAGAACCTGAGATTGCTCAGGTTTTTTTATGCTGTAACGACTCTTGGTTCTTTGATTTTGACTAAATAGCGACTAATATGGATCTCAAATCCCCTTCATATTGAATAGGGATAAGATTAGATTTGGAAATAGATTAACTCAATGGGTGATTTTATAATAGCTTTTGCAGATTGGATATGGGGTACGCCCATGTTGATCTTATTGATGGGCGGAGGAAGTGTTTTACTGGTTCATTCCGGTTTTGTTCCATTCCGGAGAATAGGACACGCTATTAGCCTGCTGAGCGGTAAGTATGACGATAGTAATATTCCGGGCCAAATCACTTCTTTTCAAGCTTTGTCTTCTGCAATTGCGGCGACTGTAGGGCTTGGGAATATCAGCGGAGTTGCAATAGCCATTACAATGGGTGGTCCAGGAGCGATTTTTTGGATGTGGGTTTCTGCCTTTGTAGGCATGGCTACTAAATTTTACACATGTAGCCTTGCGATCATGTTTCGTGGTAAGGATTCCCGAGGTGAAGTTCAAGGCGGTCCTATGTATGTGATTGAAGTGGGGATGGGAAAAAAATGGAGATTTCTTTCCTACATTTTTTGTATCGCTGGAATAATGGGGCTTTTAGCTATTTTTCAAGCAAATCAGCTTACTGCGGTCATTCGTACGGTGATCTTAGAGCCCGCAGGACTGGATGAGGGCGAGAAGACAAAGTGGATTATAGGCATCACCATGATGGTAATTGTGGCCATTGTCATCTTAGGAGGTATCCAACGGATCGCTGGCGTAGCGTCCAAACTGGTCCCGTTCATGGTAGGGCTTTATTTTATTACGGTGATGATTATTGTGTTCAAATATATAGGTGAAGTACCGGAAATGCTGTTAATGATTGTAACGGATGCTTTTACGGGAAAAGCAGCAGCAGGCGGAGCTGTAGGAGCAGTCATCGTCATCGGTGCGCGGCGGGCAGCATTTTCGAATGAAGCTGGGATTGGTACCGCACCAATGGTGCATGGTGCTTCTAAAAACAATGAACCGATCCGGGAAGGGCTAATTGCGATGCTCGGCCCTTTCATCGATACGATAGTCGTGTGTACGCTTACAGCTTTGGTTATCTTGCTTACCGGTGTTTGGCAAAATACAGAATCGGACGGTGTGAAGCTTACCTTGGCAGCATTTGATACGGCATTGCCCGGTATAGGGAGATATCTTTTGATGGTTGCTGTTTTGGTTTTTGCGCTTTCGACAATGTTCACGTATTCTTACTATGGCCACAAATGTTTCAATTACCTCTTCGGCGCAGATAAAGCGGACTATTACAATTACTTCTATCTTTTAACCATTGTAGGCGGGGCCGTGGCTTCGTTGCAGGTGGTGGTGAGTCTCGTAGATGGCATGTATGCGATAATGGCTATCCCTACCATGGTATCCACCTTTTATCTAGCCCCAAAGGTACACGCAGCCTCAAAGGATTATTTTCAAAGAATGAAAGCAAAGTAGAATGAAGGTTTTGATCTCCCCAAATGCTTTTAAAGGTACAATAGCAGCCGACCGGGCAGGTGAAATTATCGAAAATTGCATCAAAATCAGATTTCCATCCAATGCTACCAAAGTAGTTCCAGTTGCTGATGGAGGAGATGGTACTTGTTCTCTTCTTTCAAAAATTTTGAACTTGGAGATTCAAGAATTATGGTCTTTAAATGCATATGGTAGACCTGTCAAAAGCAGTTTCGGCTGGAGTCCTACCGATAAGACTGCATATATCGATATCTCAAATGCTTCAGGCCTAGCATCGGTTCAAAATCAACCTTTGGATCCGTTCGTTGCGTCCACCTATGGTACTGGAATGGTCATCCAAAGAGCTATCCAGATCGGAGCAAAGAGATTTATCATAGGCTTGGGAGGAAGTGCCACGATAGATCTTGGGATAGGGATTTTGGCTGCGTTGGGGATTTCCTTTTTGGATCACAAAGGGAGAGCTTTAATACCATTTTCTCCAGATTACCTCTCCAATATCAAACATATTCAGCTTTCTCCGACTTCACCTAAAGTTGAATTTATATTTCTTTGTGATGTGAGCAATTCTTTTTTTGGTGAAAATGGTGCGGTATCAGTATTTGGTCCTCAAAAAGGGCTTAGAATTGATGACTCAGATTTCTATGTAAAAACTTGCCAAAGCGTGCTTCTAAGAGCATATACTAAGACTAGGAAGCGATTTATTGATCTGGAGGGTTTTGGTGCTGCCGGGGGGATTGCAGCCGGAGTATCTGCTTTTTTCCCTACAGAGATAAAAATGGGCTCAGAGTATTTTTTTCATAAAGCCAAAATTAAGGAATATGTTAAATGGGCGGATTTGATCATCACCGGTGAGGGTAAATACGATAGGCAATCCAACGAAGGCAAGGCCACATTTGAATTGTTCAGACTTGCTAAATCTGAAGGAAAGAAAATAGGTTTGATTACCGCCGGAAAAGAACAGATAAATAATCAATTTGATTTAATTATTCGCTTACCTGAACTTGATTTTAGGAACTCTAATTTTATAGCAACGGCCCAGGAAAATTTAGAGAAATCGCTTATTAATAGCTTCGTTACAAATTTCTGGATATAAAAAAAGGAGGCTTGGCCTCCTTGAATTTTTTGGATGAAGATTAATGATCAGACTTCTTTTTATTGAAAGAACTCCTTGCATCAATTAGTGAAATCCCTACAACCAAACCAACCAAGATGCAAACGATTAGGATAAATGTTTGAGCACCACCTGCTATCGGAGAATTGAAAATATCTAGTAATATCATGTATTAATTATTGGATTGGATTTCGTATTCGAAGATAATTTGTACAATTGATTTAAACAAAGAAAACCATTTATACTGATTGATTTAGTCAATTTTACCTTCAGAATCTTTGACTGCGGATGTTTATCTCCGAAATCTAATATGCCATCATCATGAAGCTTATTGTCGTATTCTGGATCACATTTACACAGGGATTTATTTTTTCAAATAATACTCCCATTTTTATACTCAGCAACATAAAGATTATAGTCCAAATCAGCTGCGATTTAATTAAAAACTAATTTCTAATAAATTCGACGCTGATTATTTTTTCTCTATTGTGTCATTAAGGATAACTTTTTCTCCTCTACGACTACTTCTTCGATTCTATTTTCTACAAGCCAAGTCTTCCGAAGATCTTCTGCCCAAGTCTTCATGTAATAAATCACATCATTTTTGGAATTTTTAGAAATCGAATTTCTCCGCTCAATTGACATGGCTGATAGGATTATTGGATCCGATAACCGCTCTAAGTGTGCCAAATCTTCAATGGTCAATCCAAATTCCAACATCCTGCTGATCATCAAATCCATTGGATATCCACTTGTAGGACAAAACTCCACAAGTTGTTCATTCCAGTCACCATATCTCTCCATCGCATAGCGATGAATTTCAGCTTTTTCCATTTTAGTAAGCTCTTGAGCTAAGTTGCCACAATTGCAGGAACCCATGTGCCCCCATTGGTAAGAAGATCCATTGGAAAGCTTAAAAACTGTCTTTTCTATTGCTGCAATTAATTCTGGATTTGCTAAAGCCATGGTATTATCATTTTGTTACAGAATGCTAACTAATATCGCATCTAAGGGTTTGATAAAAAAGCAAAAAACAATAAAAAAGACGCAACCAAAGTTAATTAAAGATTGAATTAATATAGCTTTTTATCAGAGGTTTTGACAGGTAATCCTTCACTATGCTATAATTACGCGCTTTTAAGATGTCTCTGTCATCTACAGAGCTACTCAAAATATAAATCTGGGCTTGGTTCTGATCTGAGTTAAAAGAGTCCAAAAAATCCCATCCGTTCATTTCGGGCATATTAAGGTCTAAAAATAGGTAATTAGGCCGAATTGAGTAAATGCTTTTGAGGGCTTCTTTGGCACTTTGAAATTTAAAGAATGTGCATGGTTCTGTTACATTTCTGGAAATAAGTTTCTCAGTCACGAATGTGCTGATTGGGTCATCATCGATAAGTACAATAGTTAACATCAAAGCCAAAAACTTAATTGTGAAATACATTAATCATCATACAAAATTAGCAGGTATAATTAAATTACCAAATTTGAGACCAAGATTAATGCGAAGTTTCGTTAGGTAGGATTTTACAAAGTTCTGAATTTTTCTTTACCAGTCAACAAGTCAAAAAACAAAATAAAGTCCGATACTAAGCTGTATAGTGGGTATTTGAAAGTTGCAGGTTTATTTTTTTCAAAGAAAAAATGCCCAATCCAGGCAAAACCATACCCAACAAATGGAATAGCAAATAACAAACTGTAATTTTTAGTCGATAACGAAATAAAAAGAATTAAGAATAAAAGCGCTGTACCCGTAAAGTGAAGAATCCTGCAGGTGTAGTTCTGATGTTCAGTTAAATAATGAGGATAAAATTCCTTCAACGTTTGGATTCTTGTTTCCATGATTTTTTTTGGTTACTGGCTAAATTTTAATTCTGCAATGAAACGTTCTATGATTTTATCTGTCGTTTTTAAAATTTTGTCGTCTTTTGTTTTTTGGCTTGAAACTTCAGTCACTCCCGTCAAAGTCATTAGCATTTTGTCTTGTTTAGGATCAATGAAATCAACGATCACCTGTACAAGTTCATAGCTTGACTCCGTGGTTCTATTCATATTAGGATTGAACATCCAAGGATCCCATACGCGGTATCCCCAAAAAGGCGATTGATTCATATAATTATTCATTTCCCGTTTTCGAGGATCTTCATTGGAAGTATATCGAATAACCAGATCAGGCTGATTTTTATCATAAATTAATCCTTCCTTTTCTAGAGCTTTCTGTAGGTGAATTTGAACTTGTGCATCAAGAAACTGCGAAGAAAAACCTCTCATCCCGATCTCTTGATTGATCAGCACAAAAGATTTATAGGGTTGTTTGATTGGTATTTCAGAGTTCTCCTTGAAAATATCTATGGAGCTACAGCTACTCAATAGAACCAAGCAAATAATCAATAGAAAGGGAACCGATAAGAGTGCTTTTGACATTTTTATTCTTTTGGCACAAACGGATAAGTGCATTTAAAGTTAAAGTTAAAAATCTAAACGAAAAACAAGTTAGAATAAGTACAGCTTTATAGCTTTTCGAATATTAATTTTGAGCAAATAATAGAAAATGATAAAACCTGATTTTGACGATATTTTTATGGAACTGGCTGTTAACCTTGCCAAAAAATCCCATTGTATTAAAAAACATGTAGGAGCAGTGTTGACAAAAGACACTCGGATTATCTCTATCGGATACAACGGCCCACCCGCAGGCACGCATAATTGTGATGTAGAGTTTCCAGAGAAGGGATGCGCCAGAGATAGCAAGGGAAGCTGTTCTCTTGCACTTCATGCGGAGCAAAATGCCATTCTCTATGCAGTCAAAAACAATACTACGGTGAATGGATCTACATTGTATGTGACTCTTTCGCCATGCTTAGCTTGTGCTCGAATCATTTTTTCCATGGGTATTTCTAAGGTTGTTTTCCTTTTTTCCTATGCAGAGTACAAAGGAATTGGAAGTGATGAAGGTGTTGACTTTCTTCAAAAATTTGGTGTGGAAGTTGAAAAGTATTCCAAAACTTTGGAGGTAAATGATGCTTTAGTCTAGATAAAATTGACCTCAGGACTTAAATTTATTTGAAATTGATCAAATATTGATTTCTGAATTTTTCGAGCCAAATCAACGATTTCTGATCCTTCTCCATTACCATAATTGACCAAGACAAGTGGTTGGTGTTGATGAACTCCGACATCACCGAAGCGCTTACCTTTCCATCCTGTTTGTTCAATCAGCCATGCAGCTGGGATTTTGATTCCGTTCTCATTGGGATAGCCGGGCATTTCGGAATAGATCTTTTTCAAGTTTTTGTATTCTGCTATAGAAACTGTGGGATTTTTGAAAAAAGAACCTGAATTTCCTATTTTTTTTGGATCAGGCAATTTTGACTGACGAATAGAAATAACTGCATTGGATATTGCTTTCAAGCTTAATTTTTCAATTCCCTCGGCTTTCAGTATATCTTGAATTGCGCCGTAGCTCGTTTTGAATTCAGGAAATTTTTGGAGCCGAAAGCTTACCGTACATATCACAAATTTATCTTTTAATTCATGTTTGAATATACTTTCACGATATCCAAACCGGCAGTCTTTAATTTCAAATTTCCGCATGGATAAATCACTTCGATCCAAAGCAGTGAGACTCTCAAATACTTCTTTGATTTCTACGCCGTAGGCTCCAATGTTTTGCATCGGAGAGGCACCGACTGTCCCCGGGATTAAGGATAGGTTCTCAATGCCGCCCCAATTTTGAGCGATTGCATAGCAAACCAGATCATGCCAGTCTACTCCTGCACCAACCTCTATTATCGCATGATCATCAGTTTCGCTCACAAGTTTGATCCCTACGATTTCATTTTTAATTACCAATAAATCAAGATCTTGTGTAAGGAGAATATTGCTTCCTCCACCAAGAATGAATACGTTTTCGTTTTCTGATCGAGCCCATTGCAAAAGAGACTTCAGTTCTTCGGTTGATTTGGCAACGGAAAAAAATTTAGTCTTTTTGTCTATCCCAAACGTGTTAAACGCCTTCAGCGAAATGTTTTCTAGTATATTCATGGATGAATCCTTGTGATGCGAAATAAGTAAGATTTTTAATCAATAGAAAATCTAAAAAACACCCAAGACTAGATTTAATGAAAGAACTTTTAATAAACGGCGTCAGAATCCGCCAAGGTCAATCGACCAATATCGAGTTACCCATTGCCAAACTTCCCACCCACACACTAATTGATCTGCCGATTTTCATTCGATCTGCAAAAGAGGATGGCCCTGTTGTTTTGATCAGTGGTGGAATTCATGGAGACGAAATCAACGGAGTCGTTACTGCCAAAAGGCTTCTTGAGGAATTTGATGAAGGGTTGACTTTATTAAAAGGTACCCTGATTTTTATTCCATTGGTGAATATCTACGGTTTCTTGTCCAACTCCCGTACTTTCCCAGATGGAAGAGATCTCAATAGGAGTTTTCCAGGAAGTAAAAAAGGCTCACTGGCAGGTAGAATTGCTTATATCCTAAATGAGCAAATTATTCCTCAGATTGATTATGGGATCGACTTTCACACAGGCGGTAGAATGCTTAGTAATTACCCGCAAATACGTGTAGACTACACAGATAAGGATGCACTCGAACTGGCTAGGGCATTTGGAACGCATTATGTGCTGAACTCAAAATATATTGAGAAATCATTCCGAAAAGCAGCTTTTAAAGTTGGAAAGAAGATTCTTGTTTTCGAGGGCGGTGAGTCAATGCGACTTGATGATTTTGCAATTGAAGAAGGAGTACAAGGGACTAAGCGTCTTTTGGCAAGTTTGGGAATGATAGATTATACTTCGACACCACAGGAAACAATATTCTTAAAAGAAAGTAATTGGATACGAGCCAGAGCATCCGGAATATTTAATGCTTCTATTAAACTGGGAGACTCAATCAAGAAAGGGCAGATTCTTGCTAGAATATCTGACCCTTACGGGCAAGTAAAAGAGCCAGTAAAAGCACCTGCCAACGGGTTCGTGCTAGGTTTAAATAATCTTCCAGTGATCAATGTTGGTGACGCATTGGTACATATTGGGAACGAATAGAAATTGTAAAATTTTGATAAAATCATCAAGAAAAAAGTTTAATGACTCTTTTAGAATCTTTTAGGAGTGTGCGAAATCGCTCTACCAGCCTTTGTGAAAATCTAATGATTGAAGATTTTAGTCTTCAAGCTTCGGAAGATGTAAGTCCACCAAAATGGCATTTGGCCCATACCACTTGGTTCTTTGAGCAATTTATTCTAGTTCAAAAAAATGAAAAATATACTGTCAAACATCCTGAATTTAATTTTCTCTTTAATTCCTATTATAATACAATTGGATCTCGAACTGCCCGAAATCAGCGCGGTCTGATGTCTCGACCGCCTGTAGCAGAAGTATTGGAATACCGCACGTATGTGGACGAGGCTATGGAAAAGCTGATCTTGATGAATGCTCCGGCAATCAATAAACTGGTAATGCTAGGCTTAAATCACGAACAACAGCATCAAGAACTCCTGATCACAGATTTGAAATTCAGTCTTTGGCACAATCCGCTTGATCCTGTGGTGATGGACATCGGCGAGTACAATATCGAAAATGAGTCAGGCTGGTCTAATCTCAAAGCTGGGATTTATGAGATTGGGCATGAAGGTGAAGGCTTTTCCTTTGACAATGAGCTCAATCGCCATAAAGTCTATCTGAATGATTACTCCATTTCTAATAGTCTGACAACAAATCTCGAATACTTGGAATTCATCAATCAGGGTGGTTATGAAAATCCGATTTTATGGCTTGACGAAGGTTGGGCTTGGGCTAAAGATTTGGAGGTAAAGGCGCCGCTTTATTGGGAGAAATTAGATTCTGAATGGACTTATTACACTTTAGCCGGTCGCAGAAACATCGATGCGACCGCTCCGGTTGCCCATATTAATTTTTACGAAGCTGCTGCTTTCGCCAATTGGAAAGGGTTACGACTTCCGACCGAATTTGAATGGGAAGTAGCCAGTAAGAATTTCAATTGGGGATCACGGTGGGAGTGGACTAACTCAGCCTATTTGCCCTACCCAGGTTTTCAAGTCGCACTCGGCGCACTTGGTGAGTACAATGGCAAGTTTATGATTAATCAAATGGTTCTCCGCGGGTCATCTGTTGCTACCTCGGCAAATCATTCAAGAGCAACTTATAGAAATTTTTTCCCAGCTCATCTCCGATGGCAGTTCATGGGGATTCGTTTGGCAAAATCACTTTAAATTTATGAATGCAAAAAATTCTGATTTCGGTACTTTTGGTCAAGATATAGTCTTGGGACTTAGCGCTCAACCTAAAACTCTTTCCTCCAAATATTTCTACGATGCAAAAGGAGATAAACTCTTTCAGGACATCATGGCTTTGCCAGAGTATTATCTGACCAGAAAAGAATTTGAAATACTAGAGTCTCAACACGAGGAAATCTTAAAACCGATAATAGAGTCTGGTGAACCTTTTAATTTGGTTGAACTAGGTGCTGGTGATGGGCTTAAAACCAAAATTTTACTAAGATATCTTTTAGCTAAAAATGTTGACTTTTCTTACTATCCTATCGATTTTTCCGGTTGGGTGCTAGAAGAGCTTACGGAGAGCTTAGCCAAAGAAATGCCTGATTTAGAAGTACATTCGATACAAAATACCTATCGTGGAGCACTCCAAGAAAAGAAATGGGAGAATGGTAAAAAAAGTCTTATTCTTTTTCTAGGCTCTAATCTGGGTAATTTTCAGTTGAAGGAAGCCTTTGAAATTCTCGATCATCTTATGATTGGAACCAATCATTCGGATTGGGTGATGATAGGTTTTGACCTGAAGAAAAATCCCCAAACTATCCTGTCCGCCTACGACGATACATCTGGCGTGACCAAAGCCTTCAACCTCAATTTACTTGCCCGGATTAATCGAGAATTAGCTGGTAATTTTGATTTAGATTCTTTTGTCCACTGGCCTACTTATGATCCGATTTCGGGAGAATGTAGAAGCTATCTAGTCTCTACTAAAAAGCAAAAAGTCCATTTGGCTGCACTCAATGAAACGATTCATTTTGAGGCATTTGAGTCCATATTTATGGAAGTGAGTAAAAAATATAGTCAGGATGAAATTGAAGAGCTAGCCCGTCGAAGTGGCTTTAAGGTTATTGAAAATTTCACTGATTCTGAAACCTACTTTGCAGATTGTCTCTGGCAGAAAAAATAAAAGAGATTATTAAATGAAAAGAGCGACAAATTCTGAATTTGCCGCTCTTTTTCTTGAGATACTTAGCTGAAATAGGACTTCAGTCCTTCTAATTTACGATCGAGCTCAACTTCCTTTTTTCGATAGTCAGTTATTTTTTCGAGCGAACTATTCACGGAGAAATAATACTTGATCTTTGGCTCTGTTCCCGATGGCCGTGCAGAGACTTTACTTCCATCTGCGAGATAAAACTGCATCACATTTGACTTTTCCATATCCAATGGGATTTTCTCACCGCTTTTGACATTTGTAACGGTGCTTTCTTTGACATCTACGATTCGATCTACCACGATGCCATTCATTTCCGAAGGAGGATTAGTTCGGAATCCATCCATCAGCGCTTGAATCTGCTCCGCACCATCTTTTCCTTTTTTGGTGACTGAGATTAGATTTTCCTTATAGAACCCATACTGGGTATAGATTTCAGCTAAAACATCAAATACCGTTTTGTCTTGAGTTTTGTAATAAGCAATCATCTCGGCAACCATTGCGCAGGCAGATACGCCGTCTTTATCACGTACAAAGTCTCCTACCAAGTAGCCATAAGACTCCTCACCACCACTGATGAATTGCTTTTTACCTTCCAATTCTAAAATTATCGCAGCAATATTCTTGAATCCAGTCAATACAGAATAGCATTCTACTCCAAAACCTTTGGCTATTGCATCAATCAATTCGGTGGTAACAATGGTATTGACAATAAACTGATTCCCATCGAGCTTGCCAGCCTCTTTCCACTTACTCAATAAATAATAGGTCAAAAGGGAACCGGTTTGGTTTCCATTCAAAAGATCGAATTCACCACTTCCATTTGGAACTGCCGCAGCATATCGATCGCCGTCAGGATCACAAGCTAAGATCAATTCCGCTCCGATTTCTTTTCCCAGTTTCAGCGAAAGTGTTAATGCTTCTGCCTCTTCAGGATTGGGATAAATCACTGTAGGGAAATTTCCATCTGGTTCTGCTTGCTCCTTGACGATGTTGATATTAGTAAATCCAAATGCCCGAAGTGCTTCAGGAACCATTTTGCCGGAGGCGCCATGAATGGGTGAAAATACGATTGGCATATCCTTTTGCGCTTTGATCGCTTCTTCTGCCAGACTTAATCCAACAACTTTTTCCATGTAGATCGCATCGAAATCTTCCTCGATGTAGGTGAAAAGCAAGTCGTCTTTCTCAAAATTTACCTGATCAAAAGAGGTGATTTTTTGTACTTCAGTGATAATATTCTTGTCGTGAGGAGCCACCACCTGAGCACCATCTTCCCAATAGGCTTTATAGCCGTTGTACTCTTTCGGGTTGTGAGATGCCGTAATCATTACGCCACTCTTGCAACCAAAATACCGAACTGCAAAAGAGAGCATTGGGGTAGGGCGCATGTCACGGAAGTACAATACGTGGATTCCGTTTGCAGTCAGGACATTAGCAGTCGTTGTCGCAAAAAGCGTATTGTTAATTCGGCTGTCGTTTGTGATGGCTACCTTGATTATTTCATCAGGGAAGAACTCGAGAAGGTAGTTAGCTAACCCTTGAGTTGCCATTCCTATGGTATAGACATTCATGCGATTGGTACCTACGCCCATCAAACCGCGCAGTCCTCCCGTTCCAAATTCCAGATCTCGATAAAAGGAATCGATAAGCTCCGTTGGGTTTTCTTTGAGTAGCGTTTTGATGGTTGATTTTGTTTGTTCATCTACATTTCCGGCAAGCCACGATTCGGCTTTTGCACGGATGGAAGGGTCTATTGAAGTCATATTTCAAAAATTTCTGTATGGTTCCAATATATGTAATTTGTTAAAAAATGCCATTCTGATCCTAAAAATGAATCGAGAAATTTTTGTCCGCTTCATTTTTGGGGACTTTTCGCAAAAAACATTTTTAAATATTGAATTTGACCTATTGTAACAAAACAATCTCTCATCCAGCTACTATTTATGAAGAAATACTTCCTTCGAATAGGTCTTTTCGCTCTCCTTTTTAGTCCACATAAGTTTCTCTTTTGGATGGGAATAAAGTCCCTACCATCGTGTCCACCTCAGTAGTCAGTATCACAATCGAGCGGTTATCTAGGGTTTTTAAGGTTTCCGCAGGTAGAAATGGCAGTGAATGGTCTAAAATTCAGGTCCCTTTCAATTGGGAGATGGGAGGCTTTGGTACATTCAATTATGCTCACGATTATCGAGAGGCCGATTAGATTTTGTGAAAGGAAATCGTTGATTATTATAGAACTTTCGATTCGAAATTAGACTGGATAGGCAATTTGATTGGTTTTTGATGGAGTAATAACCGATACACACATTAAGATTAACTGTGAAATTATAGGTCCTAACCATCAAGGATGCTTTTGTAGATTTTCATATTGCATCACTGGTTTTTAAATTATAAAAAAAAGAAAACTTAATAAAAGTGACTGTCAGAAACTATTCTGCCAACGAATCTGTCCACAAGTCATAGCGCCAAGCAGATTTTTGGATTTTCAGAGGGTTTTTCCGTCCAGTATTTTTAGATGTTTTACCCAAGAATCATTTTACTCCATTCGCTTTTGACCATCAAGATGATAGTACTACGCGTACTTTATTCACACTAATTGAAATTCCCAAATCTGCTCAAGTCAGAATCGACTTATATCATCAGGGCAATTCTAAACATATAGGATCTCAGATTCAGGATATTAATTCTGATTCTGTTTGGGTTACCAATCAATTTGATCAAGTCAACACTTGGAACCTCTAGACTCCTTATCTCTATGATACCCAATTTCCGGTTATTTAAAATTGGAAGATTCTTTTTGAGCAAACGCATCGAAACGGTTTTCTTACGGTAGTACTTTGTAAAAATGACGGCTTCTATATCAATGTCGTCAAAGTAATCTTCAATTGTGTAAATCTCCGCTCTTCCTATCTGAGCATTAGAAGAGCATTATCAGAGAAAAGTTATTTGGAAGACATTACGATGAGGAAGTAGATGATCATGAATGCGGTCCGCATGTTTTATTATGTTCCTGATGCCGGATTACTAGAATTGACGGATTCACTTGGGTTTTTTATTTTGGATGAAGTAATAGGTTGGCAAGATGGTTATGATACTGTCCTGGTGCCAAAACTGATTCAGAAAGCAATTTTCAAAGAGGCGAATCATCCATAGTTGGTGATTTGGAATCACGGAAATGAGGAAGGCTAAAATTTTGGTAACGAAAAATATTTCCATCAATTTGACATTTAAAAGCGGCCAATTTTCTATCCTTGACCATAACGAAATGGTGGGATTGGCACCACTATCCCATTTATGATCTCAGTATTATTCGGTTGACCAAAGATAAAGATGTTTTTTTGCTCTCTGAGTTGCATCATGTTCTCGACTACCGAGGACTCGGGGCAAGATTGGAGGACTTTTGCCAAGGCTATACGTCAAACTCTCTTGGAGCGGGCGGTTGCCCCTGGGTTTTTGCTGATGAAGCGATGTAGCGAGAGGACTTACGAAATATCCATCACGCCGATGGTAATAATGCGTCTGATGGGATTTTGGGTCCTTACCATAAAAAAGAAGGAAGCTACCATAAGATCAAATTTATTTGGTCTCCGGTACAAGTTGAGCCTTTTATTTTTTCTTCGAATTTTTGATGGAAAGATCAGAGTCTTCAATAAATATCTTTATTCAAACTTGGATCAGAGCAAACTCAATTGGTTAATCGAGTACATTGAAGATGGGAAAAATTCGGAGAATTTTGGATTCCTGGATAATGCATCTCCATGAAGCACTTTCGGGAGAGGCCAAAACCGTAAATATTAATCTTCCTGATCAACGGGAAGCTGGGGACTTACTGAAGTTTATTGCTAAAGTAATTTTCGGAAAGGAGCTTTACACTTGTTTGAAAGGAATAAGGATATCCGAACAGGGAATTGAAAGGTACTTCCGAATTGATCCAATTTTGGAAGATCAACAAATTGTGGTAATGAAGACGACCACGGACTTTCATATTGACTTAGGTAAAAAAAATGTTTCTCTGGAAAGAAATTTGGAAATCTCCAGTTGGTGAAAGCTTATCGAGATTTGATTTCAATAGTCTAATTGAAAGACGTAGACGGAGTGGAATCTACCGTCTCTGAAGTTTTGTGGAAACGAAATAAGGACGGCTCGATTCAGATCATTCTGATTTCAATCCTCACCCCTATCGAATTAGTTGGGCGATCATGACCAACGGTCTTTTGAAAATGTAATCCTGTGGCTCAAATTTCAATGGCAAAACCTGTAGCTACTGGGACTTGGGTTCAGCTATCCTGCAGAAAAAGTAATCATCGCAAAGTGGATTGGAAATATGCCTTAGCTCGTATGGTAAAACCGACTGAGAGGTATTGAATTTGTGCTTTGGTAAAAGAAATATAATAATACCATAACTGGGTACTGTTTCGAGAATTTGATTTATTCGAAGTTTAAAGGCTTCCACTTTAATTTACATGAACTCAAATTGAAGACGGAAGAAGGAGAGATCGAAATCCGCGGTGAGAGCTCTGTTTTATTTCTAGGACTATTTAATCCTGAATTGCCTGAGCTCTGTACGCTGGGAACAAAGCCAGTTTTGCAGAAAGGAGAGTTATCTTTCTTTTACAAAATAACTCCTATCGGTAATAATGTTTCGAAATGCATAAGAGATGCGACTCCAAGGTCAAAAAGCGCCGGGAATGGCATATCAGTGCAATACTAGATATTCAATGATTCTTTGGTTTGACTTTAAATAAACTATATAAATATCCTCAATGATACCAATAACCTTATTTTCTTCCCTTATTTGGATCTAAGACCGAAGATCCGCCATAGCGAGGCAAGCCGAAACATAAAATTATAAATTATGCGCCAATTATATTCTCGTCTATTCTGCATATTGCCAAAGTAGCTGATTATCATATACATAAACCTATTAGCCCAAAAACCATGCGTAAACTATTCTTACTCCTTTGTTTTTCAGCCCTGACCCTAGAGGGAATTGCTCAAGGACCTATTCTCAAAACAGATTGGACGGATCAGGTAAAATCAGAAGCTCCCTTGCCGGAGTACCCCAGACCTCAAATGGTGAGGGCTCAGTGGCAAAATCTCAACGGACAATGGAACTATGCAATTCAAGTAAAAGGTGAGGTTCCGGAATCTATTGAGCAGGGAAAAATAACAGTACCGTTTGCAGCGGAATCTTTGTTATCTGGAGTTCACAAAACGGTAGGTCCTGAATCTGAATTATGGTATGAGCGATCTTTTGATCTGCTCTTAGATAAAGGTAAAAACAGGATTCTGCTTCACTTTGGGGCTGTAGATTGGGAATCAGAGGTTTGGATCAATGATCAAAGAGTTGGGATGCATCAAGGCGGATTCGATGGCTTTAGCTTTGATATCACGCCATTTTTGATCAAAGGAACTACCCAAAAGATAAAAGTAAGAGTCTGGGATCCCACTGATTTGGGTCCTCAGCCACGTGGTAAGCAAGTCAAAAATCCCAAAGGGATTTGGTACACTCCTGTCACTGGGATATGGCAGACCGTCTGGTTGGAATCAGTTCCGCAGACCTACCTAGAATCTATTTATTCAGTAACTGATTGGGATAATTCAAGCTTGATTTTTACTCCGAAGATCTCTGGAAATGCCGAAGGGATGAGTCTTCAAATCATACTTTCAGAAGGCGGAAAAGAAATCCAAACCATCACTCAATTGACATCCGAGAATCAGATTATGGTCTTGAAAGATCCAAAAACTTGGTCTCCTGATAGTCCATTTCTTTACAATGTAACAGTGACATTGCTACGAGGAAAAAAAGTGATTGATGAGATCTCGTCCTATGCTGCCTATCGAGATATTCGGATGGCAAAGGATTCAGCCGGATTTCAACGGATGTACTTGAACGGTGAAGCGCTATTCCAATACGGTCCGCTTGATCAAGGCTGGTGGCCTGACGGATTATATACAGCTCCAACTGATGAGGCATTGGCTTTTGATATTGTCAAAACAAAGGAAATGGGCTTCAATATGATCCGAAAGCATGTGAAGGTTGAGCCGGCAAGATGGTATTATCATGCTGATAAATTGGGAATGCTTGTCTGGCAAGACATGCCAAGTGGCGACATGGGAAATCAATGGGAGGTCAGACCTGGAATTGTTCGAAGCGGAATGTACAGAGATAGAACTGCTGAGAGTGAGCAGATCTTTAGAACCGAATGGACGGAAATAATTAATGATTTTAAATTTTTCCCTTCAATCGTAGTATGGGTTCCTTTCAACGAGGCTTGGGGGCAATTCAAAACTGCAGAGATTGTGGATTTGACGAGTAGTTTGGATCCTACACGACTGATTAATTCGGCAAGTGGTGGTAATTTTGAAATGGATGGGACGGATGTCTCGGGTGATATTTTGGATCTTCATAATTATCCCGATCCTGTGATGCCCGATCCTGCTACGTATGGCAAGACTGACTTGATGGTATTGGGTGAATTCGGAGGTTTAGGATTGCCGGTTGAGGGCCATACTTGGCTGAACAAGAATAATTGGGGATACCAAAGCTTTACTAATCAGGGAGATCTTCAAAAACGGTATGAAAAACTGATAGTGGATCTTAAAAAATTGATTCCGCTTGGATTAGCTGCTGCGGTCTATACCCAGACTACAGATGTGGAAGTAGAAACGAATGGTCTGATGACTTATGATCGGAAAGTCTTTAAGTTTGACAAGCAATTTTTAAGAAAAATTCATTTAGGACTTTATAAATAGGAAAATTTTAAAAAATCAGAAAAGCCTGAATCTAATTAGATTCGGGCTTTTTTATCAAGTGGTTTGTCTAAAGTGTTTTTCTTTTCTGAATTTTTGTACAATTTTCATATTGAAATCATCCAGATCGTTTGGACTTTTGGGAGTGATTAATCCTTGATCAGTTGCTACTGCTTCATTCAGCCATTTTGCGTTTGAAATTTTCAAATATTTTTCTGTAGAAGGCTCGAAAGCCAGTGTACGACTGTTTATTTCTTATGCTTCAAGGAGCATTTGAGGTCCATGACAGATAACAACATCCGACTTAAGGTTCTCAAAGAAACTCTTCACGAAGTTCGCCGAGATCATATCTGTTCTCAGTTTATCTGTATTGATTACGCCGCCGGGAGATAAAAGCGCATCAAAATCAGTCGAACCACGTGGATCTACACTCTTGTAAATTTTGAAATCTTCGCCTCGGCTACCATTTTTCTAAGATCTGATGCTTCCATGCACTGGAGATATTATATACCATTCGGAACCTTCCCTTTGCAGCGCTTTTCTGCGTTCAAACAGTTAAAATGCTGCAAACACATTAGTGGCTAAAATTTGTACTTTAATATCTTTTAGTTTACTTATGATTGTTGGGTATGTTTCTTAATTTTTATTTGGGGATATCTTTTTTAATGACCAAGTACATTAGGGTAAAAAATATCCCGTGAATAATTAAATGATTTCAGTATCTGTAAATAATTGGAATAGAATTAAGATTAACAAGATTTATTTTTTTAGGTATCACTATATGTGCTATGCTATTCTAGATTTGAGGAATCTATATCAGTAGATATACCAACCTGATCGATCAACACATCTTTCTTTCTCACTCTGGAATAATTCTCATTTGGAATAATTCCTTCGCCATATCGGATCGAAAATACTCTGGTAAAATTGGCGCCAAAGAAAAATATCAGACAAGAATAATACACCCAAAGTAAGACCAAAATGACTGACCCTGCTGCACCGTAAGTAGATCCGGGCTCTGCGATGGAGAAGTAATAGCCCAATAAGTATTTGGCTATGAAAAATAGGAACGCGGTAAGTACAGCTCCCATTGTGACTGTTTTCCATTTGATCTTTGCATCTGGTAAATACATGAAAATCAATGCAAATAACATTGAAATCACTCCAAAAGAAAGAATGAAATCGAACACATACGCGACATATACTACAAAATCAGGTAGAATTGTCTTGATAAAAGCACTGAAGAAAGAAAGGATGGCGGTAAGTAGAAAGCTAATCAAAAGAAGAAATCCCAGAACTAAGATGAATCCCAAACTTATCAATCGATCCAGCAGCATTCGCTTGAACGAAAGTCCTTTGATGAGTTTGATTTCCCAGATTTCATTCATTGAGATCTTTAGATGAAAAAAAACCCCTGTAGCTCCAAAAATTAAAATTCCGATACCTATCGATGAGGCAATAAAGGAGTTTCCTCCTGTTTGTGTCTGAGTGATGATCTTTTGAATATATTCTGCCGCATCAGGACCAAGGGCTGAGGAGATCTGGCTCGTAAGTCTTCCTTCGACTATATCCTTTCCCCAGATTGCTCCTACCGTATTCACTACGATTACCATCAGTGCAGGTAGAGAGAGTAAGGCATAATATGCCACAATTGCACTCATTCGCCATGGGTCATGTTTATTCCATTGCCAAAAACTCTGTTTGAGGAGTTTCGGAAGATCCTTAAGGTTAAATTTTTTATATTCTGACATTCGGCTGTGATGGTTGTTTATTTGGAGTTAGAGTTGGAAGAAATATCGAGTCTTGAAATTTCTTCTTGAAGTTTGACTTTACCTTTCATTCCAAAATCGAGTGTATGAATTGAGAGAGGAATTATAATTACTTCAAAATCATAATTCCTTTTTTAAGGAATTTATGGTTTCACCTCTCACTGGAATGAAGTCCAACAGACCCTGCTTTTAATGGTCCAAATATTCACGGTAAAATTAAAGCAGCTATCGTCAAACTCTGTCCAAAATAGATTAGGCTTCGCATCTTGAATGCGGTTAAATATTCTCATTGAGGCAAAAGCAACTCTTTTGACATGCTTTAAGTCTTCCCAATAACTAATTTCACAAGCAATCTTTGCTCCTTTTTTTGATTTTCTGTATAATTGATGAAATACTTCTGGAACTACTGTCGATTATATACATGTGTCAACTGACCGTTTTGGGATAGGATTTAGGTAACTCTATGGTCAATATTAATCATAGTTCCTTCACGGCCATCTTTGCTCTGAATGATGTCGCCCAATTGACAATCCTGCTTAAAGATCAGCAGCACTCCGGATATGAAATTTGCGGTAGTATCCTGAAACGCAAAACCCAAGGCGGAACCAATTACTCCCAAACCAGCAAGAATTGCAGAAACAGTCTTACTTAGATTCACACCTGAGAGCGTAAGCATAATTCCCATTACTAAAATTGTAATGAATATCAACTGACTTAATAATTGACTGATGGTCGGACTGGTGCCCAACTTCTGAATGTATCGATTGGAGTTTTTTCGGTAAATTTTGCTGCGAAAAAGCAAAGTAGTAATACGATAATTGCCAATTCAAGATTTAGCAAATTAGTGACTATAACATTAAATCAACTTTCCTGCTTTTCTGTAATAGTTCCTAAAATCTTGCTGATTTCAAATCCAAATATCACTGCTAAAATCATGATTATTCAACAGGTTTTTTTAAGATAGATATAAGGATCATGCCACAGAGTGCACATGATGAATAAAAGTCAATTGAGTCTCTATTCTTTTACTGTCTTTTTGAGAATAGTCAATAGTATTTTTTCCTCTTTTTTGTAATCGTTTTCAGCGATCGATTTTGGGATTTTCAATGATTCACAGTTATTCTCCAAGCAAAAGGCGATCACTTCGGGATGTAAATAGCTGCTTTTACAGGTAGTTACAGTATGTCCCATTTTTCTTGCGATACTACTGATTAGCGCAGTTTCCGGTTTTTTTCGGGTGTTTTTGACTGATTCGAATGCTTCACTCTTATTTTTGACACAAAGCGAATTAGCACCCCAAGTGCGGAAATATTTTGCAGTGAAATAATGACCGGCATCCTTGTCTACATTGATATATTCGTTGATATCTGAAGAATCAACTACATACCATTTCCCATCTTCTTGATATCGAAAAATTTCATATCCCGGTAGTTGTGAGCATTTTTTCAATAACCCAACGAGCCTTTTGTCAGTAAGTTTTACCATTCTGGATATTCCACTTTTGCCGGTATATCTTATTTCCATCGCTTTACCATTGATCCCGATATGACGTCTTCGGAGAGTAGTCAGACCGTATGTATTGTTCTTCTCTGTGTATTGAATATTGCCGATTCGTAGGAAAAGATCGTCCAGCACCGCCACGGCAAGTGCGAAGACTTTCTCCTTAGGCCAACCTCTCTTGCGAAGATCAGCATTATATCGTTTCCTCAGAATGGGCAAGAATAGTCCAAAGCTGTGAAGCTGATCAAACTTTAATTTTTGAGAGTATGACGACCAGTTGGTATGGTATCGATACTGCTTTCGGTTCTTTTCGTCCAATCCGGTCGCTTGGAGATATGAATTTTTTTTCGGGCTGATCCAAACTGATTTCCAAGCTGGGGGAATGATCAATGCATCGATCCTATCCACTTTGGAAGGATCGGTTATTTGATTTCCTGATTGATCGAAATAGTGGAATTTATTCCTTTTTAATATTCTAGTATAGCCGGGATTGATGTCTCGGATATACACCAGATCTTCCGGCAGCTCAGAAGGTAAAACCATATTGTGTTAGAGTTAGAGATTTAACCTACCAATCGAGATCCAAATTTAAATTGAATTGGGAATTTGGACCAATTTTTCAGTTTTTCGGAATAGATTGTTCCTCTTTTGTAATAAGTGCAGTTGTTCTGATTTCAAGTTTTTGGAAGATAGAAATCATATCTTTTTACTTGAATGAGGTTTTGGTCAATTGTTCTTTTTTAAAAATTATCATGAATCCTTCTCAAGTATTATGCTACTAAGGAATGAAGGTTACGCAATCGCCATTGTCGAATTCGTCTACCAAAAAAGCAAACATCATCCCATCAATGGCAACCGGAACTAAGCGAAAGTTTCTTATCGAGCCGTAATCCTATTTTGTTTTGCATGATGGTTTTCATCAATTGATGTCCATTAAATAAACTCGAAATATCATCCTTGTCCAATTGACGATAGACTCTGCAAGTCCTAAACTTGCAATCCAACCAGCTATAAAACAGATCAAAAGAATTATTATTAAAGTAATGAGGTAGGGGATATCGAATATGAAACTATGTATTTCCAACTTTGTGCTGATTGCTTTCACCAATGATTGAATCATTTGTATTTCTTTTTGAATAAAAAAACAGAATAAGCACGATGGGAAGTAGAAGAAACATTTCACCTTTTTTTTATTAGAAGCGAAGGAAACGATTGGTCTCGTAAGTTGAAGATTGAATTAAAAAGCAGGAGATTGTGCCAAAAAAAAACCGATCTAAGACCGGTTTTTTTCTTTAAAGATTTCCTCTGAGTTCCTGTTCTCGCTCTATTGCTTCGAAAAGTGCTTTAAAATTTCCCTTTCCAAAAGATTTGGCTCCTTTGCGCTGAATAATTTCGAAAAATAGCGTCGGGCGATCTTGTATCGGTTTGGTAAATATTTGCAATAAATATCCTTCCTCATCTCGGTCTACCAGGATGTTCAGATTTTTGAGTGGAGTCAGATCCTCATCGATCGGCCCTACACGATCCAGTAAATCATCATAATACGATGCAGGCACTTCCAAAAATTCCATTCCTCGGGTTCTCAACTCACCAACGGTGTGAATGATGTCATCGGTAGCGATAGCCATGTGCTGTACTCCCGCTCCATTATAAAAGTCCAGGTATTCTTCAATCTGTGATTTCTTTTTGCCTTCGGCAGGTTCATTGATGGGGAATTTTACATAGCCATTTCCATTGGAAACGACTTTGGACATCAATGCAGAATATTCAGTCGAAATATCTTTGTCGTCAAATGTAATTAAGAGCTTGAATCCCATTACATTTTCGTAGAATTCTACCCACTTGTCCATTTCTCCCAGCGCCACATTCCCTACGCAGTGATCGATATACATCAATCCAATCGGTGTAGGAGTATAAGAGCCTTTTCTTGGCATATAGCCTGGTAGGAATATTCCATTGTAATTTTTTCGCTCGACAAACGTATGAATTGTATCTCCATAGGTCTTAATAGAAGCCACTTTCACTTCTCCATATTTATCCGAAATAACTTTGGGTTCTCCTGCTGATTCGGCGCCTCTGCTAGTGGTTTCATTCCAAGATTTCTCAGCATCATCCACCCACAGCGCAAGTACTTTTACCCCGTCGCCATGCTTACGCAGGTGATCTGAAATGGGACCATCTTGGTACATTGGCGAAGTTAACACCAATCTGATTTTACCTTGCTTCAATACATATGAGGCATGATCACGAACGCCCGTTTCAGGACCTGAGTAAGCAATCAATTCATATCCAAAGGCATATTGGTAGTACAATGCAGACTGTTTGGCATTGCCGACATACATTTCCACGTAATCTGTACCATTGAGAGGAAGAAAATCTTCTGACATGAGCTAGTTATTTTTGGGTTAAATTCTAACTCAAAGGTAGGGAAACTAGCCAAATATTATTTGGTATTCTGCAATTATTCCTGGGGGTTCTTATTCATCTGCAGACTGATCCAAGCCATGATCAGAAAAGCGAGAGCCCAACTTCCAATCGAAGTATCGATAGCCATCCAAAGTAATAATAAGTACCAAATCGGCCCAAGGACAAAGCAAATCAAAAACTTCCAAGTACTATCAAAAACCTTGTCCTTTACGCTTGAACTCTTCCAAAGCCAGAGGAAATAAAGGGGGAAATGAAAGATTTTCATTAATTTATTCTTGAACCCGCTCCCAGTTGAGATTGGATTTGGGACTGACCCTGACTGTAGAAATAATTCGACATCTGCTTTGGAGGTGAGATCGACTTTATTTTCAATCAATCTATTTAAGTCATCGTCATAATTTGCAGCAGGAATATTTACCACCAGACTTTGGAGTGCCTTCTCAACAGATTTGGTCAAAAGCCCTGATTTGGAATCAGGCATATCCACTGGAATTGGCTTTCCATAAATGATTTTCACTCGGCCACCGGATTTACGATGCACACTGTAGTCCACGGCCGCTGGTAAGATAACCGGATTTTGGTCTGGATACTTTTCCTTTAATCCAAAAGCTATCCGAGTGAACCCCTTGCTCAGGGGTCTGAGGTTACGGATCAGACTATGATTGCCTTCGGCAAAGACGAGTACTGTCCCGTTATTGCGAAGTACTTCATAAGTCTGATCGAATGTCTGCTGATTTTGATGGATCGTCGAAAAGCCATCGCGCACACGATAAACCGGTAGCATCTGCATCAAATCAAGCAATCGAGCAGCGATGGGACTTTTAAATGCTGAAGCTCGGGTGAGATAATAGGGTTTTAATGCTGAATGCGTGGCCAAAAGGAAGGGATCGATCAAAGCATTTTGATGATTGGCTACCAAGATCACGGGTACATTCCTGGGGATATTTTCGTAGCCCTCGACTTTTATTTTTTTGAAATACCCGTGCAAACAAATTTTTATAAGCATTCGAAGGTAGGCGTTCAGCAGGTTTTTCATTTACTACAAATCAATTTTTGAAGGGTGGGCTTTTGGTTTCCAGAAAGTGGCTAGGGTCATGCCTGAGATCAAATGCCAGATTCCCCACCAAGCTGTGATTATCGCCATGCCTCCCAGTCCATCAAAATAAGTGAAAATCAAGACCAGTCCCAAACCTGAATTTTGAATTCCTGTCTCAATGGTAAGTGACTTTACATCTGCTAATGGCATCTTAAAGGCTTTTCCGGTTAAATATCCGGCTCCCAATGCAACCAGATTATGAGTGAGTACCCAGATGAATATCAGGGAAATATAAGTTAGGAAAATGTTCAAGTTTCCAAAAAAAGCAATCATCACAAAAGCGGCAAAGATCACAATGCTCAATGGCTTTAATATGATGGATGCTTTTGTCGCAAATGTTGCGAAATAGTGTCGAGTTAAGATTCCAAGGATCAATGGAATCCCGAGAATCAACCCAACGGTCATTAATACTTCATAATAATCCAAACTAATTTCCTGCAAAAGGTTGGCAGTCGGGCCATAAAATCCTGCCCAAATCGCAAAATTTAAAGGAGTGGTCACGATTGACATTACACTCGAGAAGCCGGTCAAGCTTATAGAAAGTGCTGTATTTCCACCGGCAAGATTACTTAAGAAATTGGAGACATTTCCACCGGGGCAAGCTGCTACCAAAAACATCCCTAAAGCCACCGAAGGTGGTGGTTGTAGAACTAGTATAAGACACCAAGTCAAAAAGGGTAAAAGCAGAAACTGAGAAAATAAGCCCAGAAAAAATCCTTTTGGATTTTTAAAGAGGTATTTAAAATCGGCGAATCTTAAATCCAGCGAAACACCATACATAATCAGCGCAAGTGCAAGATTTAATAAAATCAGGTCGTTCGGAGAAAAGTTGATTTGAGTTGAATCAAGAACTGAAGTTGGATTCATGCTAGGAAGCTATCATTAGAAAAATAAAACCACAAACCAGCGCAATACCAAAGCTAAGTAATGTTCCAATCAAGATGTATTCAGTGAGTTTGCGCTCCTTGGATTTCCTTAGATCTCCAAATCGGAATACTGATTTAGCCGCAATCAGAAATCCGACTGCCTCCCAATGATTCGTCACTATAAATACAAAGACAAATAACCTTTCCAAGATTCCGATGTATTTACCTGCATTCTGAAGCGATTGATCTGATTGTGAAGGGATGTCCTCAGACCACTTTTTCAATACATTCGCAAGGATAATTGAGGTAGGCTGAGTGAGGAATAAAACTAAAGTGATTGTCGCCAGGATTTTTGGATCTTGAAATAGGATTTTCCAATCGAGGACTACTTCGGTGAAAAGAAGCCATATTAAAACAATACTTAACAGGTGTAAAAGCTGATCTCCGATAAACCATTGCGTACTGGTTTTAGGTTTTTGAGCGTAAAGCTTGATCAGATCGATAGCCCAATGTGCCACTGCAATTAATACCACTATTGGCCAAGTGCTCAGATCCCAAAGCAAAATCATCACCAATCCACCGTGAATTAGTACATGCAAATAAAGCTTTGATGAGGTTATTTTTCGTCGCTCTTTGTTCTTGATCCAGGAAGTTGGTTGAAGTAGGAAATCTCCGATCAGGTGAGCCAAAATAAGTTTGATCAGAAGAAGCATCAGATAAAAGAGTTGATTTTTTTCCGAAACAGCATTTCTAAAGCTAAAATATCTTCTGCATTTGCAGTTTTATAGCGTTTGCTCACAGAGTTTTGGTTAATATTTAGAACTGCCCCTATTTCTGCCTGCTTCTGGTCTGGGTTGGTGAGAATCTCCAGCATCAATTCACCGGATGAAATCGACCAACTGTCCATTTGATTACCTGCAAGTCGGAGAAAAAGATTCATCTCTTGGTTCCATTCCGCCCAGGGAGAGTTGATTGCTAAGGTGACCAGTTCACTTTTCAGTTGCTCAAACTTCTCACCTGATCTCACAAATGCCTCACCGTTACTTTCTGTGATTTTGTCAGAATTATGACTTTTAGTCCCTATTCCTATCGCCATTCTGACGTCAATGGGAGAACTTCTTTTAGTGGCTTCAGCTAGGGATAAGCTTTTTATAAGTGCTTTGATTTGGAGCGCTGCCATCAGGCTATCAGCAGGATTTTCGATTTCCAGCTGGAAACTATCTCCTCGGAATATTTCCCAGCTTTTTGGAGAGTTGCCCCAATTTTTGAGTTTCTTCTTCAGAGGCTCCATCCAAAGATTTTGATCTTGGAGCTCTCGTGAATTGATAATATCACCAGTAATGAGTGCAATCATATTTCAAACATCACCATTTACGGTGATATTTCAAAGTATCACCATTAATGGTGATATATCGAATTATCACCATTAATGGTGATATATCAGACTATCACTGATAATGGCGATGTATTATATCTATTTTAAGGAGGCGGAATAAAGGTGAATTTTTTAACAGGAGTGAATCTCGCACTCACGGAATCGTTTGCACAGCTTCTCTAGCCAACTGGATAAATAGCTTTGAAAAGTAGAAATGGATTGATTAGATTATGAATCATTTCAATAAGCAGTAATTCAGGACTTTAATAATAAAATAATAAAGGTGGATTTTGCTTTTAAAAAATTAGAATCAGAGATCTCAAACTCAACAATCCCATACTAAAATGACAGAAAGACGAGAATTTATCAAAAAAAGCCTACTTGGCACTGCAGGGTTTGCTATGGCCGGAATGGCTATGAGTGCCAAGTCTTACGCCTCCATCATCGGAGCAAATGAAAGAATTAATCTTGCAGTAATCGGTATTCGCGGACAAGGCACCAACCACATCAATCAATGGTGTGCGTTGAAAGACAATCGAAATGTAAGATTGAAGACGCTTTGTGATGCAGATGAGCAATATTTTGCTGGAAAGGCCAAAATTGTAATCGATAAAACCGGATTCACTCCGACTACAGAGTGGGATATGCGTAAGGTTTTTGAAGATTCTGAGATCGACGCAGTATCCTTTGCCACACCCAACCACTGGCATGCGCTAGGCACGATCTGGGCATGCCAAGCTGGAAAACACGTATACGTGGAGAAGCCTGCTAATCATAATGTTTTTGAAGGAAGACAAATGATCGAAGCAGCCCGAAAATATGATAGGAGAGTTCAGGTAGGATTCCAAAACCGATCCATTGCAAATGTGATGGAAGCCATTAAGTTTCTTCATGACGGTGAAATAGGTGACGTTTATATGGCTCGTGGGCTTTGCTATAAGCCTAGAAATTCGTTTGGAAGAGTAGCTGACGGCCCTGCACCAGCCTCATTGCACTATGATTATTGGAGAGGGCCCGCAGCTATGATTGCCTACAACGAAAAGAAAGTCCATTATAATTGGCATTGGCATTGGGATACTGGAAATGGAGATACTGGAAATCAAGGGCCGCACCAATTTGATGTGGCAAGATGGGGACTGAACAAAGACGAGCACCCAGTATCGGTTTATTCCACGGGTGGGATTTATGGCATCGACCCAAAAGATTGTTCTCAGGAGACGCCAAATACTCAAACTTCGCTTTTCAAATATGCCGATGGCAAAGCGTTGGAATTTGAAACACGAGGGCGATATACCAATGGTGAGTCAAGTATGGGTATTGAGATTGGTAATATGTTTTACGGAACTGACGGATATTTGGAAATAGACGGAGGATCATGGAAAGCATTTCGTAAAAATGAGAAAGAGCCTTTTGCACAATCCAAAAAAAGAGAAGAGGCTTCCACTCAAGGATCAAATCTAATGGCAGCTCCAGGCGGAGCAGAGCACTATGCCAATTTCCTGGACGGAATCCGAAATGGAAATAGTGCCTTGAACTGTGATATCGAGGCAGGCTATCTTTCATCTGTCCTCCCTCTCATGGCAAATATATCCTACAAACTGGGTCGTGATCTAAAGATCGATGGCAAAAATGAAAAATTTGTCAATGACAAAGAAGCTGATAAAATGCTCACTAGAGATTATCGGGAAGGTTATGTGGTTTCCAATAAGGTGTAATCTGTTCTTCTAAAATTCAATAATATGGATCATTCGAGAAGATCATTTATCGAAAAAAGCTTTGCTGGAAGTCTTGGACTTGCAGCGATACCATTTTCCCTAGAGGCTTTTGGCAGCGTGAGACCTTCCGGAATGAAGTTTGGACTGGTTACTTATCAATGGGGTAAGGATTGGGATCTGCCGGCTCTTTTCAAAAACTGTGAATCGGCCGGCATCTTGGGTGTTGAGCTTCGGACAGCGCATGCTCATAAAGTAGAGGTGAATCTCAGCGCACTGGAACGGAAGGAAGTAAAAAAGCAATTTGCAGATAGTCCGGTTACTTGCGTTGGATATGGGAGTAATTTTGAATATCACAGCCCTAATCGAGAAGAACTCCGAAAGAATATTGAGCAGACAAATGCTTATATCAAGCTATGCCACGACATTGGGGCTACAGGAATCAAAGTCAAGCCCAATACGCTTCCAAAAGATGTCGCTGAAGAGGTAACCATTGCTCAAATCGCAGCATCACTGAATGCGGTGGGTAAATATGGACAAGATTATGATCAATTAATCCGAGTGGAAGTTCATGGCAACCTCACTCAGAATCTACCAAATATGAAGCGGATTTTTGAACAAGTTACAGAGTCTAACGTCAAAATCTGCTGGAATAGCAATGATGAAGACCTACTTGCCCCGGGCTTGATTGGCAACTTTAATATGGTAAAGGAATGGTTTGGAGACACCGTGCATGTGCGGGAGCTGAACCTTGGAGAATATCCCTACGGTGAGCTGTTCACTCTTTTTCAAAAGATGAATTACGAAGGTTGGATTTTGCTAGAAGCACGAACTGAACCAAGCGATAGAGTTTTGGCGCTAAAGCAGCAATTAGATTATTTCAATCAACTCATGGCTGGGAAAGCCCTTTCCTGATCCATCTTTTCTTTATTTCTTATCTCAAATATCAGTTGTATGTACTTTCATAAATCTATTTTACTTTCTAATCTCCTTTTAGTCCTCCTTTTTTCAGTGGGCAATTTCGCTTGTACTTCACATGCAAATCAAGTTGAGATAATAGAAGGGATATCTACTTCAGAAAACCAGATCGAATTGCTCAATAATGAATCAGAGCAGCGAGTGGACGTATTGATCAACGGTGAGCTATTTACCTCTTATATCTATTCAGACACCCTCGAGAAACCGGTTTTGTATCCAATTATGACTGCTCAAGGAACTGCCATTACAAGAGGTTTCCCTATTGCCACACGACCTGGAGAGCGTCTTGATCATCCGCATCATCTTGGACTATGGTTTAATTATGGTGATGTGAATGGCCTTGATTTTTGGAATAATTCATCTGCAATCTCAGCTTCGGAAAAAGGAAAATACGGGCATATTGTCCATAAATCGATTCGCTCAATGCAGAATGGGGAGCAGGAGGGAAGACTGGAAGTAGAACTGGAATGGAAAAATGATTCTGATGAAACGCTCCTTACCGAAAACACTGTTTTTATTTTCAAGGGAAATGGTTCCGAGAGATTAATTGATCGAATCAGCACACTTACGGCAAAAGATCGGGAAGTTTCTTTCAAAGATAATAAGGAAGGAATGCTAGGACTCAGAGTAGCTCGGCAACTGGAGCATCCTACAGATAAGCCGGAATTTTTTGCAGATGCTTCTGGAAAAGTCACCGATGTGCCAGTTCTTAATAATGATGGAATAACAGGAAATTACAGAAGCAGCGAAAGAATCGAAGGAAATAAAGTATGGGGTACTCGCGGCAACTGGGTAAGCCTAACTGGTCAAATAGAAGATGAGAATATTGCAGTGATTATTCTAGACCATCCGACTAACCCAGGTTTTCCGACGTATTGGCATGCCCGTGGTTATGGACTTTTTGCGGCAAATCCATTGGGACAAAAAGCATTAAGCGGAGGGAAGGAGGAATTGAATTTTAAACTGGCGCCAAACGAATCTGTCACCTTTAAATACCAAGTTCTGGTGGTTTCAAATCAAGAATTAATGGATGATAAGATTAATGAATTCTATTCTGTTTGGTCAAAATAAAATGGCACAACATTCTGAAAAATATTTTCAGTTTGGTCATTTGCATTTAAATCGGTTGGTAGCACCTCGAAAATTTCTCTTTCAATAAGACCAGTTTCGGGGAAATATAGGTTACGCAGAAAGGTGCCTCAGGTCGAGTCTGATAATAATTTAAATACCCTGGCAAGCTCAGTTTGAATTTAACTAGTGGTAAGATCCTGGTTACTATTTTCTCATTAAAATCCTGCTGAATTCCTGCAATAACCTGCTGTAATTGTTTAGGGCATTCTTCATTTTTATAATAAACTGCCGATCTATATTTACCGCGAAATGAGTGATCCGAAGTACTTGCATGCGTCAGAAGGTGAATTTCAATCAACGTGGAAACCTCAATAATCGTCGAATCGAAAGAAATCAAAATGGCTTCTGAAAAATGCTGATTAGGAACCGATGACGCAATCCAGCCTTGCTGTACATTAAGCGCTCCTTTTAAAGATTGAAAAACTGCCTCAGTACACCAGTGACAGCCTCCGCCTAATCCTATTTCTTGTATTTCACTCATTTGACATTATTATTTCACTGAGAAAGAAAAATTATTTCCTTTTATATTATTCTTAATAAATCTCACCAATATGATCAATTATTAAATCCTTACCTGTTAAATGATAAATCACTCATTCACCATGAGAAAATCTCTTCTCTCCATCTTGGTATTAATTTTTTTAAGCATTGGCTGCAAGGAAAATGAAGATCCAATAACATATTGTGGGATAGAAAATCCATCCTAAAATCTAACTTGGCTCAGCCAGCTTACCAATGAGTTAGACGAATCCTACTTTGGAGTTTATTTTTATATTCCCACCGGGACTTGCCAAAGCCAAACTGTTTTTTTGAGTAAAACTGCTGTCCGAATTGCAATTCAGAAGCCTTGGTTTATTCCTGATATGGGGAAGTTTTAGGAGTATTGGGTCGAGATGGTGAAGGAATCGAACCTACTGAGCTCAAAGATGAAGTGGTGATCTGGAAAGGAAACGGCATGGTATGTACTGTCTAGTAATTGCTTGATTCATCTAACTATTCCAAAACAGTAATAGCATAGCTCTTCTTATCTAATTGACCAGGACTTACAACTAGAATCCCCTCTTTTTCTTTCAACTTTTGATTACTATTCGCGGAGTCAGCTATTCCTAGCCAGGGCTCAATGCATACAAATGGCGCATTGGGCTTAGCCCAAATTCCCAGATAATCGAAATCTGAGAATTCCACTGAAATAATCCCTCCTTTTTTCTGGTGCTGAAGGGTAACTTCTCTTGACCTTAGATTTTTGAAAATGAGCGCATCCTGATCGAACAGGTTTTTGTGCAGACCTAGAATTTTTGTGTCGTTTAGGATTGGTTTTTGTTCTCCTGAGACTAGACCTTCCTGATCAATCAGCCAAGTAGAATCATTTTCTCTTTCTGCGAATTTCAACTCGTACTCCTCGTACTTTTCTCCTTCCCGAAGCGGACAATTAAATGCAGGATGACCGCCTACGGAGTATAGCATTTGTTCCTGACCTTGATTCCGAATCAGGTGGTTGATAGTGATTGTTTTACCCTCAAGTTTGAAAAGAATCTCCAACTCGAACTTAAATGGATATTTTTTGAGTGTCTCAGTATCCCAAGACATGCCGAAACGGAGCGAATCTGTCGTCGCCTCCAAAAGTTTGACTTGCTCCGAATTTCGAACTAATCCATGCTTGGGTATCAGGTATTCATTATCAGTATATATTGTAAATCCATCTTTCAAGGCTCCGATAATAGGGAAAAGAACTGGCGCTTGTCCTGCCCAAATTGATGAATCACCTTGCCAGAGGTATTCAATTTGACTAGATAATGAAATGATCGAACAAAGTTCAGCTCCTTTTTCTCGAACTGAAATGGATAGTTCATGCGAACTCAAAGTGTAAATCATATAATTTTAGAACTTTATTCTAGTCTATCAATTTCTGCTAACGGATCCCATCCCGTTAATTTCTTCCTTGATCACATTAGGAAAGCCCACGTAGCTCACTGCTCCAATTCCATTTACGAAGATGGATAAGTCACCTATGCAGTGGACTGCCACTTTTCCTATGCCTGAGCTAATCAAAGTCATGTTCTGTGCGATCATATCTGAAGCTTCGACATTTCCTATTCCTTCATTCGAAAGGTGGATTTCTTCAACCGTTCCCTTAAATATCAGATTTCCCATCAGATTGAATCTTGCATCTATCCTTTTAGCGTTCATATCTAGCTGGATACTTCCGATTCCTTCACCTGTGATTTTAAAGGTATCCAAGTTCAAAGTTCCCTCATTTTTTATGTTTCCCACACCTTCGAATTTCAATTCTTTAAGATTCGGTACACTGAGATACACATCCAAATCAAAATCGCCAAATAAGCTTTCACGCTCGCCATCTAATGTCAACTCTAATGATTCCTCCTTTTGATTGACTTTTAGCATGGATACTAAATTTTCGTCTCCTTCGATCCGCAGCGAGGGATTGTCGGATTGAATAATAATCAGATTGAATATTCCACTGATTTTGAGTTTTGATATATCTCCAATGGCTTGCTCATCCACAACTTGATTTCCCGATTTTTCAGAAGATGAATTTTTATTGCACGAAAATAAAGTGATAGCGATTAGTGCGAAAAGAAAGAATTGAGATTTTTTCATGAGTAAACATTGTTAAAATTCTAAGCAATAAAGGTATTCTCTTGATTTTCAAGTTAGCTAATTGACCTAGGAAAAAATAATATGTATATCGGCTTTCCTACCAGTAAACTGCAAAACCAATAGAAAATTTGGTTATCCCGATATACTTCAAGTTTATTTTTCAAATCCGTAGAGGTTGAGGAAAGTTTTTCTAATATTTCATCTAAGATAAGATCCGAAGGATTGCCACAATCCATGACCCTCGGCGTATCCGGGGGCAGTGAAAATAAACAAGTAATTGAAGCCCTGAAAGGGCGTAACTTTAAGTATATACCTGTCAAGGCTTTAGGCTGGTAGTATCATTATTACCCCGCACTTCGTACAGATCATGAATAGTCAGGCTCCTTCGGGTCTGGTCAAAGAATGAGTTTCGTGATTTCAAGGTTTCATTGGTTTAGATGACCAAAAAAAATAAGGCTTCTGGCATCATTGCGGATGTACTAAAAAAATAATTTGAATAAGTTTTTTAAATTGATTTTAAAAATAAAGACATAATCGTTTTCTGCTTGTTGAAATCCGAATGTCAGTTGCTGATTTTAACAGTCCTTTCTACCTTGTAAATGTAAACTCATACGATGTCCATGTTTGAAAGTCCAGACTTCCCCAAATCTCTCGAAGAATCAGTTTTTGATTCCTGGCTAGAAAAGGGTAGAAGCAGCAAAATCCCTTATGCTTATATTTTAATCGTATGGGATGAATTGGAAGCAAATTATTTCCCTGTCTACGTCGAAGGCCGGAGTCAGCTCAATGACTATGAATCATTCGGCGCTTCTTCAAACCGTCAAACAGTCGTGGCTGCATACGATCTATATTCTGAATCGCGAATGATTTAGAAACGATATTTATTTTGAGACATACAGTGCTATAGATTTAGCTATTAAAAACCACAAAGAAAAGATTTCTTGAATACGATTTTTGATGCTTTGGATTGATTTTATCCTTCTGGAGCCAGTGAGTCAGGATTTAGACTCCTATTTCAGGCTTTCCAATACGAGCTTCACCAGCTCTGCCTTATTGCTATTTGGAATCCACCTAGCCACTATGATTAGATCATTTTCCTGATCCACATAGATCATATTAGTACCTGCGCCAATATGGAAGAAAGCAGTCTTTGGCGCTGCGGGAATTTCTTTTAGATCTTCATTCAAGAAGTAATTCATAAATCCATAGCCTGGATTGGCAGGAGTAGGTGTGCGCGATTTTGCAATCCAAGTCTCAGGTATAAGTTGGTTTCCACCCCAATTGCCATTTCGAAGTGTCAAATAGCCAAATCTAGCCTGGTCCCAAGCCGATAGCATCATGCCTCCGCCCCAGTGCGAACCTCCACTGACTGATTGCATAATCTGACCATCCAATATCACAAATGAATTCTCATAGCCTGTCCATCTCCAAGTGTCACTAGCTCCGATAGGATCCATGATCTCTGATTTCAAGACTTGTGGAAGCGGCTTTCGCCACACGTTCATTAATGCCAGAGCGAGTACATTTACACGGGTATCATTGTATTCATAGACCGATCCGGGAGCATTCTGAGGACGTGCGCGTTTAGCTTTGACTCCTTCACTGGGACGATCTCCCCAGTCTGGCTTTCCCCAAAGAGATCCTTCCCAGTCTGAGGTTTGGCGTAATAGATCATCCCATCGTATGCTCCGATTATGCTCGGTGTCAAATAGCTCAAATACATCTTCTTCGAATAGATGATCTGACTTATTCATCATGGCTTTCACCGGATCATAAGGGTAGATGGGTGCCATGTAGGGATAGACCAAGTCCATTTCACTTTTGATCAAACCAGTTTTCACAGCAAGACCAGCGGTGGTGGAAAGAAAGCTTTTTGCCACGCTAAATGTCAAATCGACTCTCGCTGGATCGCCCCACTCACCTACGACCATTCCTTTATATATAATCAAACCAGCAGCTCCGCCTCTGATTTTCATAGGGCCAACAGGATAGCCAAAAGGTTCGCGACCAAATGCACTTTCGTAATGAGCGATCTTCAAATTTGGATTTTCTGAACTTTCATGATTTTTGGCAAAATCTATTGCTTCTTGTAGTTTGGATTCATTAATCCCGAGTTTTATCGGTTGAACTTTCATCCATTCGCCTTTGGGAGGAAAATATTGTTGGGAATACCCGACTTGGACAACCAAGAGAACAATTATAAGTGTTGTAGAAATAGTTTTCATCAATTATATCTTTGATGCGAGTTTACTATTTTTTGAAGCCGAATATCCACCATTCATCAAAAGCTGTTTTGCTGAAAGTCATTTTTTCTGATTTTCTTTGCGACAGACATATCAAACCCTTCTGTTTTGGGATGGTTAAGATAAAATTAAGAGATATTTAACCTTTAATAAAAATACCATGATTGACGTAATACCTGATACAAAAATCTATATCATAGGAGCTGGAGTTTCGGGGCTTATTGCTGCAATAGAATTGGAGAAAAGAGGGCTGTCCCCAATTATTTTGGAAGGCAGCGGATCTGTCGGTGGTCGAGTGAAAACTGACATGGTGGATGGTTTTCGGTTAGATCACGGGTTTCAAGTGTTGCTTACCGCATATCCCGAGGCTAAAAAATACTTAGATTACAAAGCACTAAATCTAAAAAATTTCGATCCGGGAGCTGTGATTTTTGATGAGAAAGGGTCATTTATTATCACAGATCCACTGCGAAACCCCCTACAAATCATGGGAATGGTTTTCTCAAAAGTGGGTTCTCTTCTGGATAAATTCAAAATGTTTAGGTTGACTCAAAGCCTCAAAAAGAAATCCGTTACTGATATATTTAACGCTGAATCCAAGCCTACACTACAATATCTCAAGGATTACGGTTTTTCAGATCGAATTATTTCATACTTCTTTAAGCCATTTTTCAGAGGAATTTTCTTGGAGTCACATCTGAATACTTCTTCAAGAATGTTTGAATTTGTGTTCAAGATGTTTTCGATGGGAAATGCTACTGTTCCGGCAAGAGGAATGGGCCAAATCCCTGAAATGCTTCGTGGACAACTAACCAATACCCAGATTTTATTTAACACTCGGGTTAAACAAGTCATAGTTCAGGAAGTATTGTTAGAAAATGGGGAGACACTGCATGCAGATCGTATTATTATCGCCTGTCAGCCAGAGTGGGTACTACCACAGCTTCAGGGTCAGTTTGCTAAACCAAAGCAGGTAAGCAATATTTATTTTACTACCCAAAAATCTTTTATGGCTCGACCCATGATAGGTTTAATACCTAATGATGAGAGTTTGATCAATAATATTGTCTTTATGGATGATGTCTCCAAAGAGTATAGTAGGAAAGATCAATCCCTGCTTTCTGTGACAGTATTAGTGCATACGCTAGGTGAGGAAGATCTGATCAAAGCCGTACAATTAGAGCTGGAAGGAATCTCTGGAATAAAAAGTGAGTATTTCCAACACTTAAAAACCTACCATATTCCGTATGCCTTGCCAACTTTGGATGATATGAAATATGAGATTAGTTTCACTGAAACAAAAATCACTGAAAACGTTTTCTTGGCGGGCGATTATCTTTTGAACGCCTCAATAAATGCCGCAATGACGTCAGGGAGACTCGCAGCCGAGGCGGTGCTTCATAGTATGATGCGCACACATTAAAGTATATATTTTGAGAAAATAAAGTAACATTTAAATAATTTTTTTTAATATTGGATTATGACTATTTTTAAATGTCCCACCCTGACATTTATACCTTATCTAAATTATAATTTGAATGAATCATTTTATCCTTGGATTCAAAATCTTCTTTTTGTGTTTAATCTTTTATACATCCAGTCTTCAAGCGCAGGAAGCCTCCAACGCTGAAGTTTCCAAAAATATAATCCAATCAATGGATACCATATTCCGTCCTGCATCCAATTCTGCCAATTTTAGAATCATTAGCAATTCTGATTTGGCGCGTTTAAAGGTTAGGATTTCCTCTGCCATAGAGTCCACGGGAAACAGGCAAACACCTGTCTCCGTAGTACGAGTAGATACTGTATATCTCGAAAACAAAGCATATCAGGATTCTACTTCGAATGTTGCTATTAATTCTTCTGGTTTTTCTATACTTTGGATGATTGCCACTCTATTTTTTATAATGATATCAGTATTGTTATCAATCATGGGTTTAAAAAGCCGAAAAACAATGATGGATTCTTTGGACCGACTCAATACTTTGGAGGGAGATTTTAAACGTCATAAAACAAACAGCATTGACCGAGAACGCAAGTTGATGCGTGACTTGATCGATGCTAGAAATATTGAAGAATAAATATTAATCAAGCGGAACATCTCCAGCTATATATTGCAAACCATCCAAATAAAACTTGAGTAATCTTGGATTGTCAAAACTGTGGGAATTATGAGATGGAGAGATATACATGACCCTACCTTTCTCTTCGGATCGGATCCATGATACATAAGTTTTCCCATCTGTCAATTCCTGACCTTTTTTCTGACCTGCGATTTCAGCATTATTGAAATAAAGTAAAGGAGTAAAGTCAAGGTTTTTGTAAGCATTTTTATAAAAATAAGGCTCATCGAAATGATTAAATCCCTCTTCTGGAAATGCCTGAACCAATGGATGTGATGAGTCTTCCAGTCGAATTTGGATTTGCTGTTGCTTTGGGTGGTAATCGAAACTTCCACCCACCACACGGCTGAATTCAGCTGAATTATTTTGTGTGGTAATTGCGCCATGAATCAAAAGTAAACCACCGCCGGTTTTAACATATTCGATCAAATTACTCTCTAATTCCAAAGCTTTAGTCATCAAAATGGCTGAATCTGCATCCGAAGTTTCGCGGAGTTTATCCCAAAAGAGATTTCTATGGTCTCCCTTTGAGCAAGTATTATTCAGAACTACAGCATCGAACTGAGCCAAGTTTGCCGACTCAAACCAAGAAATATCTCTGCTTCCTGTGACCTCAAACGTTTCAGATTTTTCTGAAATTATCCTAATCATTTCCTCGGTGTGGGGAATTACCCAATGATAAAAACCCGTATGGAGTGAGAAGACTAAGATTTTTTTCTTTTTTTCAAATTCAAAAGAGGCCTCCTCTGGGGCGAGGGATCTAATTTTAACAACCCAAGCTTCATTTATTGGAACTTTATCAAAGCTTTGACCTAAGACTAAGTTAATAAAAGAAAAGTAAACGATTGCGTAAATAATAAAAGGTTTCATAGGGTTTGATTGTTAAATGGACAATGATCTTTTTAGATTTTATATATATTTAATGAATACACCTAATAACCTGAATTTTCCATGTTTCGCAAAACATATTCCGTCCTGAGTACAATTTTGATTTTAGTTTTTACGGAATCGATCGCACAATCTGTGGGGTTATCTCAAAATGCGAATGGCATTGATTTTAAATTTGATGGCCAAGTAGTATTAACTTATCAAACCGCCATGTCTAAAGTACCTGAGGGGATTAATAAGAACTATGAAAAGTCAGGATTTATCCACCCAATTACGTCTCCTTCCGGAGCGGTACTTAGTCGGATTCAACCTGAAGACCATTATCATCACTATGGGATCTGGGGACCTTGGTCTCGGGCGACAATACAAGGTCGAGAAGTGGATTTTTGGAATTTGGCCGATGGCAAAGGAAGAGTAGATTTTGGAGAGATTCTCTCGATGAAGGAAGCCGGAGGAGCGGCGGAACTGAACGTCCGTCAAAATCACCTGGATCTCACTGCGACAGAGTCAGAGCGATTGGCCATCAAAGAAGATTTGCGAATTAAGGTAAAATCGGCCGACAAGGGAAGATACAGCGTAGATTATACGACTACGATTCAAACTCCATTAGAAGGTGGTATCTTACTTGATGACTACCGGTATGGCGGGGGAATAGGATTTCGTGCTACAGAAGATTGGGGTGATGCAAATAGTACAATTCTCACTTCGGCAGGACACGATCGAAAAACGGCAGATGGTACAAATGCCAAATGGATCATTGTCCAAGGTGATACCAAAACTAAAATAGGGAAAAGCGGAATTCTGTTTCTGAGCCACAATACAAACAAAGTACATCCAGAGCCACTACGAGTTTGGCCTCCCGGTCAATACAATGGGAAAGGAAATGTATTCATTGAGTTTTGTCCAATACGCCACGAATCTTGGGCTCTTGCAAAAAACAAAAATTATACCTTAAAATATCGAATGATTGTCTATGATGGTACACTTAGCGCTGAGGAAGCTGAGGAGTATTGGAAAGCTTTTGTGAAATAAAGGGTAGGCTGGAAGCAGTGGGTAGAGTTGCTGTAGGCAGTTGTCAGTGAGCGGTTAGCAGAAGCCATTGAGTAGTGATAAGTATCTATCGATCAAAAAGTAGTTGGAAGTTGGCGGTCATCGCATTTAAATATTGAACCTCGAGATTAGAGACAAGAGATTTGAAATAAGAATCATGATGTAAGTAGGTAAAATCCAGGATCGAATTCGAAGAGTGAAAACTCCATCATACTGCAAACTGATCCTGATAGGTGTCGGGACTGCCGACTAAAGACTTATCTCGATAGCTATCAGTATTATCCATTGAGCCATACCAACTAAAGACTGAGCACTGTTCAATGAAGACTGTAGACTGCCCACTGAGACTGAATACTGCTCACTGAATACTAAACACTGAACACAACTAAATAAACGACCATGAAAAGAAGAAATTTTATAAAAAACACCGCATTAGCCAGTGCTGCTTTTGGGTTTCCGACGATTGTTCCTGCATCTGTTTTTGGTAAAAATGCACCCAGCAATATGATCAATATTGGCCAAATAGGTTGTGGTCGGATCGCAAGAGACCATGATTTGCCTGGGGTATGGCAGCATGATATGTCTCGTATAGTGGCAGTTTCGGATGTGGATTCAAATCGAATGGCAGATGGGAAAAGACTTGTGGAGTCTCACTACACCAAAAAAATGGGTAGTCCATACTTGGACGTCAAGCAATATGCAGATTACCACGAAATGCTGTCCAATAAAGATATCGATGCTGTGGTCATCAGTACGCCAGATCATTGGCATTCACAGCCTGCGATGGAGGCTGCCTTGGCAGGAAAGCATGTCTATTTGCAAAAGCCAACCTCTTTGACCATTCGTGAAGGAAGACAATTAGTAGATATAGTAAATAAGACTGGAATCGTGTTGCAACTGGGAACCCAGCAGCGGTCCAGTGAGCAATTCAGAAAAGCAGCTGAATTAGTGAGAAACGGGCGAATAGGGAAATTGCATACCGTTAGAATCGGACTTCCAGGTGATCCGGCAGGTCCGGCAGCACCCGCAATGTCGGTCCCAACTAGTTTAAATTATGACATGTGGCTTGGTTCCACTGGCGAGGTTCCATACACAGAGATTGGAGTACACCCCGGACAAGGTTACGGTCGTCCAGGCTGGTTGAGATTGGAGCAGTATGGTGCGGGGATGATTACCGGTTGGGGACAGCATCACTTCGACTCTGCTGCTTGGGGAATGGATACAGAGTTGACTGGACCAAGATTTATTGAGGCGGTAGCAGAATTTCCTCGATCTGGACTTTGGAATGTACACGGAGACTTCATGGTCAAAGCAGTATATGACAATGGCATTGCTATGTATACAAGTGGGGGATATCCAAATGGAATTAGGTACGAAGGGACAGAAGGCTGGATTTGGGTTTCCAGAGGTAACTATACTGCTTCGGCTTCTGATCCTGTGGCTAAAGATGCTAGTTCAAAAGCCTTGGATGCTTCAGATCCTAAGATTTTGGAATCCGTCATCGGAGAAGATGAGATTCAATTGCAGCGCAGTACTGAGCATCATGGGAATTGGCTGGGTGCCATCCAAGGAAGTAATGAATTACTTTCGCCGGCAGAGATAGGGCATCGGGCCTGCTCGGTTTGCCTGGTAAGTCACGTGGCGATGAAACTGGGAAGAAAGCTGGAATGGGATGCCAAATCAGAAACCTTTGTAAGTGATGCAGAAGCTAATTTGCATTTGAGTCGACCTCAGCGTGCACCTTATGGCACAGATTACGTCAAAGTCTAACTAGAAATGAAATTACTCAAACCAATCCTTGGAATTCTAGTGCTGAGTTCTCTTTGGGGATGTGAATCTGAAAAATTGGAAACTAATAAAAGCACCTCTGACGCTGTTATCCAGATTATGGCTTTGGATCCGGGACATTTTCATGCTGGTCTCATCCACAAAACCATGTATCGCGAGGTGGATTCCACCATATATGTTTTTGGACCCGAAGGACCCGAGTTGAAAGATTACCTCAATCGTATTGCAGGATACAATCAACGTACCGAGGCGCCGACTGCGTGGAATATTTCCTTGGAGACTGGACCTGATTTTCTGGATAAAATGATTCGATCCAAACCTGGGAATGTGATGATAGTTGCTGGAAAAAATGATGTCAAGATTGATTATATCACTGCTGCTATAGAAAATGGAATCAATGTCTATGCAGATAAGCCTTTGGTTATAAATTCAGATGGCTTCGGGAAGCTATTGAAAGCCTTTTCGGCAGCAAAAGAAAAAAACGTGCTGCTCTATGATATAATGACGGAGCGCTTTGAAATCAGTACGATTCTGCAACGTGAATTATCTGGAATTTCGGAAGTTTTTGGAGAGTTGGAGGATGGCACACTTGGCAATCCAGCAATTACCAAAGAATCTATTCATCATTTCTTCAAATATGTTTCAGGACAACCTTTGATTCGGCCAGACTGGTTTTTTGATGTGGAAGCGGAAGGAGAGGGAATTGTAGATGTGACCACACATTTGGTGGACTTGATTCAGTGGGAGATTTTTCCGGGGGAAATATTAGATACGGCTCAAGTCGAAATGCTATCTGCCAAACGTTGGTTCACCGAAATGGATTTGGATCAATTTGAAAAAGTAACAGGCAAAACTGAATTCACAGACTTTCTTCAAAAAGACTTTAAAGACGATAAGCTTCAGGTTTATTCTAATGGGGAAATGAATTATACCTTGAAAGGTAAACATGCAAAAGTCAGCGTAATCTGGAACTTTCAAGCTCCAGAAGGAACCGGCGATACACATTATAGTATGATGCGAGGAACTAAAGCAGATTTGATAATTCGTCAGGGAAAAGATGAGGACTTTGTACCAAGTCTTTATGTGTCTTTGCACGGCGGATTGGAAGAAGAGTTGGAAAAAGCAGTAACAGAAACCTTGAACTCGCAATTTCCAGGACTTTCGTTAAGTAAACAATCTTCTGGTGAGTATTTGGTCAATATTCCGGATAGCTATCGAGTAGGTCATGAAGCACACTTTAAGCAAGTAACGGAGCGGTTTTTGGAATATATGAAGGCTGGAAAAATACCTGAGTGGGAAGTCCCTAATATGATAGTCAAATATTATACGACCACCAAAGCGCTTGAAATGGCTATAAAAAAATAAAAAGCTGCTTTATGAAACAGTAAGTTTTTTTAATCGGTTGAATAGAAAAGATATTTTTATGACCGATCCAATCGAAAATTCTTCAAAAAAGCTAACAGTTGCTATTGCCGGTGCAGGCGGATACATTGGACGTTGGTTTATCCATAGATTTAAGGATAAATATAACATCGTTGGACTCGGTCGAAGACAAGTCAAATCCAACCCCAATCCCCAAGTCGAATGGAGACAGGTGGAGCTGTATTCAATATCGAGTACAACGGAAGCTTTAAAAGGCGTCGATGTGGCGATTTATTTGGTGCATTCTATGAACGCATCCACCCGATTGAATCAGGGAAGTTTTGAAGATACAGATCTGCTATTAGCAGATAATTTTAGCAGAGCCGCAACTATTAACGGCCTAAAGCAAATTATTTACCTCGGAGGGTTACTTCCTGACGAACCTGAACAGAAACTCTCCCGACATCTGAAAAGTCGATTGGAAGTAGAGAAAACTTTGGGCTCCAGAGAAGCGAAACTGACCGCTCTTCGGGCCTCCATAATCGTAGGGCCAGGTGGTTCTTCGTTTGACATGATCAAAAATTTAGTCCGAAATCTACCTGTTTTGGCATGTCCTAAGTGGACAGAATCCATGACCCAACCCATATCACTTAGGGATACCTTAGACATTATGGATACCTGCGTGGGGAATTCGGATGTGTACGGAAAGGCAATTGAAATCGGGAGTCCACAAGTGATGTCTTATCGAAATATGTTGGTGCGGACTGCTAAAGTCATGGGGAAAAAGCGTTTGGTTTTTTCTGTTCCGGTTTTCTCTCTTGGACTTTCTAAACTTTGGGTTGGGCTATTTGGTGACAGTCCGCCGCAACTTGTATCGCCCTTGGTCGAAAGTCTGAAACACACACTGACAGTATCTCCTGAATTATCTTTTAAGGAAAAGGAAATCGATTACCTCAACTATGAAGACGCTGTCAATGAAGCGCTCAATTCCAAGGAAGACCCTAATCTGCCAATATTTTATAAGAAAAAAGGGGTGAGAAATACGGTGAGAAGCATACAACGAATGCGTAATCAGAATGGTAATTCAGCCACATGGATTGCTAGTCGATATAATTTATGGCTTCCAAGCTTTTTCAAATTTATGATAAATGGAAAGATGAATGAGAATGGCGACATAGGTTTTCATCTGATGAACGGAAAAAACCCCATGCTTCAGCTTACGATGATTCCTGATCGAAGCGATATAGATAGACAGTTATTCTATATCACGGGTGGTTGGCTAGTTCAGAGATTTGATTATGGCTGGCTCGAATTCAGAGGCGTATTGGACAATCGATACATGATATCCGCCATTCATGAATTTGTTCCAAGATTACCATGGTTCATTTATGTCAATACGCAGGCAAGGATGCATCTTTGGGTTATGAATCGCTTCAGTTCGTATCTGAGAAGAAGACACGATTGATTTCTTTCATTTGAATAAACCCCGTAACCAAATATAAACTTTACCACTATGAGAAATTTGACATTCGAGAATGGAGATCAGCTTCCCATTCTAGGTTTGGGAACCTGGAAAAGTAAACCAGGCGAAGTGCGAAAAGCCATCTATTGGGCTATCGAAGGAGGATATCGACATATTGATTGTGCATCAATTTATCAAAACGAAAAGGAAGTGGGGCAGGGGATTGCCGATGCGATTGAAGGTGGATTAGTAAAGCGAAAAGATCTTTTTGTGACGTCAAAGCTCTGGAATAATGCTCATCGCCGTGAGGATGTATCGCGAGCTATTCAGCAAACACTTTCTGATTTAAGACTGGATTATTTGGATTTATTCCTGATTCATTGGCCACTTGCTTTCAAAGCAGGTGTTTCATTTGCTGAAAAAAGAGAGGATTATTACACTTATAATGATGTGCCTCTTGGTCAAACTTGGGAAGCGATGCAAGATCTTCGGATAAAAGGTCATGCAAAGCATATTGGAGTCTCTAATTTTAATCAGAAAAAACTTACTGAAATAATGTCAGCAAAAGGCCAAAAGCCCGAAATGAATCAAGTAGAAATGCACCCATTTTTGCCACAAAAAGATTTGGTTGAATTTTGTGTTGCTAACAGAATCTTGATGACCGCATATTCTCCGCTTGGTTCTCCTGATTCCAGAAATGATAAGCATGCTGACGATCCAAAACTTTTGACAAATCCGATAATTAATGAGATTGCTTCGAAGCATGTAGTCTCTTCAGGACAGGTCCTTATCGCATGGTCAATGTCACGAAATATTGCAGTGATTCCTAAGTCAACCAATGAAGGAAGAATAAAAGAAAATTTTGGTGCTGCAGCAGTTAGTCTGGATGACTACGACCTTACACAATTAGCACATATCGGAGTCAGTCATCGATACGTAGACGGAAAGTTTTTTACAGGGACTAATAGCCCATATAAATTGGTAGACCTTTGGGATAATTGAAGAGGATACGAGTGAGCTAGAGATATAAAAAAAGGAAGCAAAAGAAAATCTTGTGTATCAAGATTAATATAGTGTTGAAAAAAAACACCCAAGATTCATGGGTGTTTTTTTTGTGTTTCGCGTAGTTTTATAATCGGAGATTTTACTTTTTTAATCGTCTATTTCCAGAGCTTCCAGAATATCTGCCAGCTCATCAAAATCCTTTAAGCCAGGCTTGATTTCGTTGCCCCCCGTGAGTGCAATACCTTCCAAATTCAAGTCATTCACCAAATTGGTGACATTTTTAGGAGAAATTGCAGTTCCCAAAATTACCTTGCAGTATGCGCTTATTCTCTTTAAGGCCTCCAAGTCGTCCGAATTGAGTTGCTGATCGGTGGAGGTGATATGAAAGAGAATGCCTGACTGTGAAAGTTTTTCGACATTGGCTACCCCCATTTTCAGTACGTCTTCCAAGGTAGTTTTATAGATCAAACCCAGTTCTTTCTTCTCAAAAGCCATTAACACCTCAATTCTTTCATGTTCTATCCATTTGATTTCAGAATAGTTTTGAAGTGTTTCTTCTGTTTCTATCACGCTGTATTTCTCAAATTCGCCGACAAACTCCACACCTGTTATCCAACCGGTTATTTCTCCAAATTGAGTGGTACTGATAAATCTTGGATGCTCACTTTCCAGAGAAAAACCCAAAAGATCGACATACATACCTGCACAGTACCTAGCATCGGTCAGATTGGTGATTCCACTTATTTTTACAAAAGTCTTTAAAGCCATTAATTTTAATTTTTCGAATGCCGAAGGTAGGTAAGATAGGCTGATTGAAAAAAAATCAAGTCTTTTTCTGATCAGTTTGTCACTGATTTATTTCGTAAAATCTAGTATTTTTAGGCGTTAATTGAAATTATGGTAAAGTATTCGAACTTAATTTTTCTGGGAATTTTATTGGTATTTTGTTCTTGTGAACGATCAATAGAAGAATCTATTATTGATTCCGAATTTGATTTTCAACCACTGGAAATTGGGAATTTTTGGATCTATGAAGTAGATCAGACTACTTATTTTGGCGAAAATGATTCCGAGCAAGCGCTTTTCTTCTACCGCGATCGAATCAGGACTTTTTATTTGAATGCGGAAAATGAGACTGTATATATAATTGAGAGATCCAAATCGGCAGACAGAAAATCCTGGATGGTAGAAAAAGAATATACATTGATTCGAAGGGATTTTTCTTTGGTCAAAACAATTGACAACCAGCCACTGGTTTCATTTGTATTCCCGCCAAAGATCGGTCGAGTTTGGGACGGAAATGTGTATCGAGATGATGCTCAAGATAATTTCGAGATTGATGCTTTGTTGACAGGCCCTACAAATGTGATAGATCTGGAAATAGGCTATAAAGTATTGCAAGAAGAAAGCGACGATCAAGTTACATACAGGGATATTCGCTACGAATCATATGGAAAGGGAATCGGAATGATAGGAAATTTCTCAGAAGTTCTAACTTATTGCTCCAGAAACGATTGTCTAGGTGATGAGATTATTGACTCAGGTTCTAAGACTCAACTGGTATTAATCGAATATGGCAATAATTAAATACGTTTTAGTTTTCTTACTTTTTTATGGATTTGGGCAGGATATCTTAGCTCAGGATCGATATGCCGTTTTCTACAAATATAAGCCCCAACCTAGTTTTTCATTGGATCGACCTTCAGAGTTTTTGACTCAAAAGGCGCTAGCAAGGCGATTTAGGGAAGGAATAAAAGCAGACAGCTTAGACCTACCTGTTGCAAAAAAATACGAAAATCGGATTCTGGAAATTTCAAACCATATTTTATACTCTAGCAAGTGGTTCAATGCAACTATAGTAGTGACAGATGTTGCAGGTGTGATAGAGATGGCAAGTTTGCCTTTTGTGGAGAAGGTTGAGTTGGTAGCTCGAGGTTTTATCCCCAGTCCAAATGCTAGAATTGAGAAGAGACTTTCAACTTCAGTGATCCATAAGTTTTGCCCGCCGGGCGAAGAGACTCATCGGATACTTACACCGCAAGAAAACACCTATGACTTTCAAAATCAACTGATTGGGATTAATCAAATGCTTGAAGAGGGTTATAGTGGAAAAGGAATTACGATTGCAGTATTTGACGTTGGATTTCCGGGAGCTAATACGTCCGCTGCGTTGACGCATTTGGAAACGAATAAACAGATTTTAGCCAAACGAGATTTTGTGAGACCATGGAATACAAATGTTTACACAGATCACCAACATGGTACCAATGTGCTATCTCTCATTGCCTCTAAAAGTCCAACTATTCTACTAGCTGGAGCACCTGATGCAGACTATATCTTGGTGATGACCGAAGAAATGGATTCAGAATATCGTGTGGAGGAATACAATTGGGTGCGAGGCGCAGAATTTGCCGATAGCTTGGGAGTTGATATTATTTCCAGTTCGGTGGGCTATTGGGATTTTGATGATGTTTCCATGAATTATACGGTTGCCGATCTGGATGGCGAAACTGCCACAATTACAAAAGGTGCAACTATCGCAGCTTCCAAAGGGATTCTAGTAATTAATAGTTCCGGGAATTACGGATCGGGAGTATCGACCCTAGTAGCTCCAGCAGATGCTAAAGGAATTCTGGCAATTGGTTCTGTAAATAAAGATCTCAGTGTGTCGGGATTTAGCTCCCGAGGACCAACTGGCGATGGGCGCATCAAGCCTGATTTGGTAACTTTTGGGAATGGTGTGTCTTTAGTCCGTTCCAACGGAAATGTTGGCTTTGCATCCGGTACCTCTTTCGCTGCTCCCCAGATCACGGCTTTGGCGGCAGGACTTTGGCAAGCCAAACCAGATTGGACCAAAGATAGATTGATCGAAAATTTACTAGCCAGCGGAAGTCAAGCCGATAAGCCTGATAATTTGATTGGGTTTGGAATCCCCAACTTCCGAGAGGCATTATACGGTGAGATTCTTTCCGTAGAAGAGAACAAAGAGGAACACCTATGGAAAGTCTTTCCAAATCCGCTAGTTGCTGATCAGCTCCAAATTCGTTTTGGGACAGCACTTTCAAGTGAATTTAGCTTGCTGGATCTCAATGGGCGAACTTTAATCAATGCAGAATTAATTCGATCCAGTCCCAAAGAACCTTATCAAATCAGGCTTGAAGGCTTAAAGCAGGGGCTATATGTGATTCAAATACAAGATGGAAATCAAATTAAGCAAGCCAAATTATTCCGTCAATAATTCTCTTTTTCTAGATTTATTTATATGATCATCCGCTTTATTGTCAATAAGAAGAGAAAAGCAAACTGTAATTGGATTCATCCTGATTGCTATCGAGAAATTAATGTGGCATTTCGGCATGACTCACTGAAGCGGGTCTCTTTTCCTGTCTACCAACAGGTATTCGTCTTATGCCCAGAAAATCAAGGAAAAAAGGCTCTTTTTGCAACTTCGAATATACACGTACATTAATCTCAAATCTTCATGTCTACTTTAATAGCCCCTTCAATCTTAGCTGCTGATTTTGCAAACTTACAGCGCGCCGTAGAAATGCTCAATTTCTCTTCCGCAGATTTCATCCATGTGGACATTATGGATGGGGTGTTTGTGCCAAATATTTCTTTTGGAATCCCCGTAACCGAGGCGATCTACCGACATGCCAAGAAACCACTGGATGTTCACCTGATGATTGTAGAGCCGGATAAGTATCTAGAGGCCTTTCGTAATGCAGGTGCAGCCGTTATTTCGGTGCATTATGAGGCTTGCAATCATCTTCATCGTACACTTCAAGCAATACGGTTGCTTGGTGCCAAAGCTGGAGTTGCCATCAATCCACATACACCTGTGGAATTTCTGAGTGAGGTGATTTCTGAACTTGATGTCGTCTTGTTGATGTCGGTGAATCCGGGCTTTGGTGGACAGAAATTTATTGAAAATACTTATTCAAAGATCGAACGATTGAAGGAGTTGATTCTTTCTAAAAATGCAAATGTGCAAATCGAAATCGACGGTGGAGTGAATGCACAAAATGCTAAAAAATTGATCGAAAGCGGAGCAGATATTTTAGTGGCAGGCAGCTTTGTTTTTAGTTCCAAGTCACCGTTACAGACTATTGCAGACTTAAAATCAATTTGAAAAACTGATTAAATCTCACTGCCTTTTATAATATTTTAACCAAATAACCCATCGAATTTCTTGATTTTTAACGCTTAGAGGGTTTTATTGTAGATTGATTGTCAACTATAAAAAGAAGAATATGAAAAAATTGATGCTTTTCGGGATGTTTTTTTCCATGATGGGAACAGCAGCTTATGCTCAGGAAGAAGAAGTAGTGACTGATGAAGAATTGGCAAAGTTTGCGAATGTGGAAGTGATGACGTCTAATTATGTAGATGTAAAAACAGAGGAATTAAGAAGCATGATCCTCAATAATGAAAAAATAGAAGGTGGTGCTAGATATAACGAAATCAAAGCCGCTTGGGGTGATGAGGCGAAAATGGTTGAAGCAAATGTAACCGAGGTGGAGAAAACTGCTTTTCAGGCAATTCAAGATTTCCAAGATTCACTTCAAGAAAGTGTAAAGGAATACAAGACAGAATTGATCATGGACGATACAATTCTTGGTGCAGGTACTTATAATAAAGTGAATGGTGCCATCAAGGAAGATCCTGCTTTGAAAGAAAAACTGGATACAATGATAGAAGCACAGAAAGCAAAAGAAACTGCAGAAAAACCAGTAGTGAAAGACGGAATTTAAGTTTCGCTTGAATATTTACTTAAAGCCTCCTACTCGGGAGGCTTTTTTTATATTTGTACACCAAAACAATTTAGCTATTCGTTAGAAAATCATGACTGTCAAAAAAATCTCCACGAGTATTCTTCTTATATTTTGTTTTTCCGCTGCTTTTGCACAAGGGGAAGACATATTTGGGATTTCTAATAAAGCTAAAAACCCTAAAAGTGAATCCGGGTTTGGAAATGCTTCTCGTAATATTTTAGAGATGTTTGCTTTGGAGATTTCTACAGGTGCAGGCTACCATCAATTTGGCACCAGTTTTTATTCTGAAAATCCATCACTTTATCCTTTGAATCAGATTCAAAATTTTGATGAGCCATTGGATATCACTGAGGAGACCCCCTTACAAATGAAAGGCAATGACTGGACTTTCCCGGTATTCAACGCAGGAGTAAGAATCAATATATTTAACCTGTTGACTATTGGTGGTGGATACGGACAGGAGTGGGGCAATTACCAAAATATGACTGGTGGGGATTTTGAATTTCCATTTGAAGGGGATTCCTATCAGGTCAGTAAGCTATACGGAACAGTAGGTTTGGTGCTATACGATGCCAATCGAAGAAGAAATTTTCTAAAGTGGAGATATCGGAGATATGCCTCTTCTAACATCTACATGCAGTCGGAAATGAAGCAACGTGCCCGACAGAATTATCCTTGGAGATTTATTTTGGAAGGAGAGTATGGTCGGTTAACCTTAAAAAACTCTTACCATCCTGCTCTTGATCTTCCTGATCAGAACCCGTTTATCCCGCGTTTGCTTGTTGCTGCCGAACCCTCTTATGGAATTGCATTACGGATAGAAAGGGATTTTTCCGAATATACTAAGCTATTTGTTAAAGGTGGCGCAGAGTTTCGCAAATTCACTTTTGCAGCAGCGGACTTCACTGAAGTTCAAAACATTGATCAAACCCTCTATGCCCTACAAGTGGGTTTGGCGATTCGTATTCCTGGTACCAAGCGATGCAAAATAGGAGGCTGTGGGGTAGTCATGAAGCATTCACACAAAGGTATAGAATACAGAGGCAGCTCAATCTTTAGATTTCAAGACCGGAAAGTCGGTCAATGGTATTAAGATTCCGAGTCCTATTTAGTGATTGTTTTCTCTTTTCAAAACCAGTCGGTTTTTACTATCTTGCAGACTTAATCATTCCCGTGAATAGCATTATATGGCTCAAGGAGAAAAAGAGAATATTATTCCAATTAATATTGAAGACGAAATGCGTGGAGCATACATCGATTATTCGATGTCTGTTATTGTTTCAAGAGCGCTTCCGGATGTCCGAGACGGACTAAAACCAGTTCATCGCAGAATTCTATTTGGAATGCAAGAACTGGGAGTTTTACACAATAAATCCCATAAAAAATCTGCCAGAATTGTAGGTGAAGTACTAGGGAAGTATCACCCACATGGTGACTCTGCTGTATACGATACTATGGTTCGTATGGCTCAGCCTTGGTCGCTTAGATATCCATTGGTGGATGGTCAAGGTAACTTTGGATCTGTCGATGGAGATAATCCAGCAGCAATGCGATATACCGAAGCTAGACTGAAGCGAATAGCTGAGGAGCTTTTGGTTGATATCAATAAAGAAACAGTTGATTTCCAATTCAACTTTGATGATTCGTTAAAAGAGCCTATTGTATTACCTGCTAAAGTTCCTGCGCTTCTCCTCAATGGAGCTTCGGGTATAGCAGTGGGTATGGCAACGAATATGGCGCCGCACAACCTTGGTGAAGTCATTACCGGAATCATCGCTTACATTAAAAACAGAGATATTACCATAGCTGAGTTGATGGAGTTTATTGTTGCTCCTGATTTTCCCACAGGTGGAATTATATACGGTTATAACGGTGTCAAGGCAGCTTTTGAAACAGGTCGAGGGCGTGTAGTTGTTCGTGGAAAAGCCAATATCGAAATTAAAGAAGGTGGAACGAGGGAGATGATTATCATCACTGAGATCCCATACATGGTCAACAAGGCGAATATGGTTGAAAAGACCGCCCAATTGATCAATGAGAAAAAAATTGAAGGAATCTCAGCAATTCGCGATGAGTCCGACCGATCAGGAATGAGAGTAGTATATGAGTTGAAGCGTGACGCTATTTCAAGCGTGGTGTTAAACAACTTATATAAGCATACTGCGCTACAGACTTCATTTTCAGTGAATAACGTTGCCTTGGTTAAAGGAAGACCTTATACACTCAATCTTAAAGATCTGATAGTACACTATGTCAGCCATCGTCATGAAGTAGTAGTGCGAAGGACTGAGTACGAACTAAAGGAAGCCGAAAAGCGAGCACATATTCTACAGGGTTATCTGATTGCATTAGATCATTTGGATGAGGTAATTACTTTAATTAGAAGTTCTGCTGATCCAGAAGGAGCTCGAAATGGCTTGATCGAACGATATGAATTAAGCGAAATCCAAGCAAGAGCGATTCTCGATTTGAGATTACAGCGCTTGACCGGAATGGAGCGAGACAAGATTATTAATGAATTCAAAGAAATCATGGCTTTGATTGAGGAGTTTAAAATAATTCTTGGAAGCGAAGAGAGACGAATGGAAATTATCACCACCGAACTAACAGAAATGCGAGATCGGTATGCAGATGATCGAAGAACAGAAATCGAGCACAATGCTGAAGACTTCAGCTATGAGGATATGATCCCGAATGAAGAAGTCGTTATTACCGTTTCGAATGAAGGATACGTAAAACGAACCGCTCTTACAGAATATAAAACACAAGGTAGAGGTGGAGTAGGATCCAAGGGTGTAAGTACCAAGCAGGATGACTTTACTGAATACTTATTTACTGCTTCGACGCACAATTATCTGTTAATTTTCACCGATAAAGGAAAGTTATTTTGGCTGAAGACATATGCAATTCCTGAGGGAGGGAAAACTGCGAAAGGAAGACCGATTCAAAACCTAATCAGCATCGAGCAAGAAGACCGCATCCGGGCGATTATTCAGGTTGAGAACTTCAATAACATTGATTACTTGAATAATCATTTTTTGGTAATGGTCACTAAAAGGGGCATTATCAAAAAGACTACACTGGAGCAATACAGTAGACCTCGGACAAATGGAATCATCGCATTGAATATCCGTGAAGATGATCAGTTGGTCAATGTAAGCTTGACGAATGGAGGTCAGCATATTGTTATTGCCGCCAAATCGGGAAGAGCTATTCACTTTCACGAATCCGCAGTAAGACCGATGGGTAGAACAGCCACCGGAGTCAAAGCGATCCGGTTAAATGATGAAAATGACTATGTAATTGGCATGGTATGTGCATCCGAGGATAATGCAACCTTACTTGTAGTATCTGAAAAGGGATACGGGAAGCGCTCCAATCTCGATCAATATCGAATTACAAATAGAGGTGGTAAAGGCGTAAAAGCAATGAGCGTGACCGAGAAGACCGGTACTCTTGTCGCCATCAAAGAAGTAATTGATACGGATGATTTGATGATTATCAATAAATCTGGGATTACCATACGAATGGCTGTGGAGAAACTGAGAGTAATGGGTAGAGCTACTCAGGGTGTTAGATTGATCAAGATCGGGGAAAATGATGAGATATCATCAGTAGCCAAAATATCAAAAGAAGAAGAGGTGGAAGTGTTACTCGATGAGACGATCACAGATCAAAGCACCGAAGAAAACACTGAAACTGCCGATGACCAACCAATAGAACCTAACGAATAACCAAAAAAAGAAAAATCTAAAATGAAGAAGCTAATTCTATCAATCGCCTTGATCGGTGCAACGTCGCTGGCTTTTGGACAAAAAAAAGTAGTTCGATCTGCGGAGAAGAATTTCAAATCAGGCGACCTTGCTGCTGCTTTGATTGATATTGACGCTGCTGCTGCTGATCCTGAAACGGGTTCCGATCCAGCCACTTACCTGTTGAAAGCAAAAATCCAAACTAAAATGTTTGGTTCTGATTCTACTAACACAGAATCTAATCTTGAAGTGGGTATAGCCGCTTTGGGAACTTACATGGAAGCATTCGAAATGGCAGGAGCTGATAAGACTGCTGGCGTAGGTGAAGAAGTTTATAAGGAGGACATCGCTGGTGTTCCTGACAACTTGAGACCTTACTCGGTATTGACTTTGAAAAATACTGCATTTGACAAAGCAATCGATCGCTACAATGAAAATGATTTCGAAATGGCTTATAGCTTTTTTGATCTTGCAGGCGAAGTGGATTTGACTGATACCACAATTCACTACAACGCTGGCTTCTTGGCCAATGACCTCGAATTATACGAAGATGCCAAGCGACACTATAGTTATTTGTTAGAGATCGATGGATATAATAAGTTAAATGCTTATTACACCATGGTCCAGATTCAGAGTGGGCAAGACCAAGATCCTGAGGCTGCATATGAGACTATTAAAGCTGGTCGAGAGGACTATCCAGAAGATAAGATTCTTGCAGAATATGAGATTCAGTTGCTTTTGCAATTGAATAAAATGGACGAAGCAATGGCTCAAATTCAGGAAGCATTGAAAAATGATCCTAATAATTCTTCAATCTTATTGAGATCAGGATTCCTTAAGGAGCAATCCGGTGATATCGAAGGCGGGCTTGCTGACTATAAGAAATCAGTAGAAGTAGATCCTGAATATTATGAGGGTAACTATTACACAGGAGCTCTTTTGCTCGAGGAGTCAACCAAAATATTGAATACCTTGAATGATATGTCGGATGCTGAGTGGGAAAAGCAGTCTCCAATAGTAGGCAAAAAAGCAGACGAGAACTATATAGAAGCTGTTATATACTTTGAGCAAGCCTTGAACTTGAGACCGGAAAATACGGATATCATGGCCATATTATTTCAGATTAACACGCGTCTGAAAAATGATGCAGAAGCTGAGAAATACAATAAGAAATTGATAGAACTCAAAGGTCCTAACTGGATGGAAGATGGAGAATAATCTTATTTGTACATAATTGATGAAAGCCGCTAACTAGCGGCTTTCTTTTTTTCGGGATTTTGAAATTAATTTTATGTGCAAGTTAAAGGCTTTCTTTAATTTGCAGACTTAAGCAGTTGGCGAATGCATCTTATAAGATTAAATTTAATTGTACTCTTCGCAGTTTTTCTGTCTAATTCTGACTTGTTTGCACAGCAAAAATTTCAGAAGTCACTAAGTGTATCCTTTGAGTCAGGACCATTGATTAGCAATGGAAGAATCTGGGCTGACGAAATTAAAAATGTTATAGATTATCGGGGCGTTGATATAAGAATGAGATGGAGAAATCTTTCTGATAACTATATCAGCCATCTTTATCGCTATCCATATTTCGGAGTAGGATTTACCTCATCAGTCAATTATTTCCCTGAAATTGGGCGACCTCAAGCTTTTTATGGTTTTTTTGAAATGCCCTTTACTTATCGGGGTAACCACCGAAGGTTTCAACTGGGATATTTTACACAAATAGGGATCGGATATAATCTTAATCCGTTCGATTCTACCTCCAATCCTCTGAATCAATATATTGGCTCTAATTTGAATGCGTATATACATTTTGGGGTAAATGCTGAATACAAACTTTCTGATCGATTGCAGCTTTTCGCTTCAGCAGGAATGAAGCATTATTCTAATGGCTCGGTAAAAAAACCAAATTCAGGGATTAATCTGGCGCCAATTTCCTTAGGAATCCGAACGAACTTGGGGGAAATTCTTCCAATTCCTACCAAAGTTCCAGAATATCCAGATCTTGAAAAAAGAGGATTTTGGAATATTGCACTTTACTCCGGATTCAAAAACTATGATGTCGGCGAATCTACTTACTTCAGAGGTGGCCTAGGCGTAAATTACCTCTGGGAAGTTAGTTATAAGTTTAGAGCAGGAGTAGGAGTTGATATGTTTTATGCTGCAGGTATGGAAAGTCGTTTTTCTGAAGAAAGTTTTAATTTCAAAGATAAAACTTCGCTCGCATTGGTAGCATCAGGAGAATGGAAGCTTACCGACCGCCTTTTTATGCCTTTGGGAGTTGGCTTTTACATTTATCGTAGTGAGACAAATCAAGAAATAAGTGGATTCTATGAGCGGATAGGCTTTAGATACAGAATCCTAGATGAGCTTTCGGCAGGAGTGCAGATCAAAGCGCATAAAGCGAAAGCAGACTTTTTTGAATTTACTATCGGTTATACTATTCCCGGTAAAGTAAAATATACGGTCTCAAAGAGGTAAGCACTCCATTAATCAAATTATATTTTTTATTGCTGGTTTCAAATCCTAGCTTGCCTTTCAATTTTCTCCCAACTATGACCAAAATAAATAAGGTTGGAAGCCTACTTTATGTAAGCTTTTTTCTAATACAATTAGCTGCTTTTTCTCAAAGTATTCCGTCTTCAGAAATCTATCACCGGCTTTTAAAGCTCAAAGAGACCAAGCGAATATTATATGTGGCAGCGCATCCGGACGACGAAAACACCAGACTTATCGCCTACTTGGTCAATGGTGCATCAAGTGAAGTAGCCTATCTTAGTCTGACTCGGGGCGATGGTGGTCAAAATCTAATCGGGAAAGAATTAGGAATTGGTTTGGGACAAATACGTACCCAAGAGTTAATCAAAGCTCGTGAAACCGATGGGGGACAGCAATATTTTACCCGAGCGATGGATTTTGGCTATTCTAAAAATCCTGATGAAACACTGCAAAACTGGGATAAAGATAAAGTCTTGAGCGATGTAGTTTGGGTTATACGAAAATTTCAACCTGACATCATCATTACCCGATTCAATACAATTCCAGGAGTCACGCATGGACATCATACCACTTCAGCGATTTTAGCTGAGGAGGCTTTTGATCTGGCGGGTAATACAAACGCTTATCCTGAGCAACTTGACTTGGTACCCGTATGGCAGCCAAAACGAATATTTTGGAATGCATACAATTTTGGAGGTGAGTTTAAAGAAGATGCAAATGAGACCTACGATATCTTCGAGACGGGAGAATTCAACTCACTTCTTGGAGAAACTTACAGTCAAATCGCAGCAGATAGCCGAACGATGCATAAATCGCAGGGATTTGGAGCTACTGCCGGAATTGGATCTGCAGAAGATCATGTCGAATTTGTTAAAGGCGAACCGTTCGAGAAGTCTGCTTTTGAAGGGGTAAAAGATCGCTGGATGGAAATCGAAGGCGGAAAGGCAATCTCTGAATCGATTTCAAAAGTCATTTCCCAGTTTGATTTTAAAAGTCCAAGCCTTACAGTTCCGGCCTTGCTTTTAATCAGGACTCAGTTGAATTTAGTCAATTACCCACCATTCTGGATTGAAGAAAAAAAGGAAAATTTGGATCATTTGATTTTCAACGCATTGGGATTAGAGTTTGAATTTAATACCAGATCTGAATTGGGCTATGCTAATCAAGAAGTCAGTTCTGTATTGGTTTTCAACAATCCATCCGATATTGCAATCAATAATATTTCGTTAAAGGTGGGTCAAAAATTTTTTGAAAGTAAAACAAACGCTATAGTGGGAAATATACCGCTACAGATGCCAGTTTCTATTTCAATTCCAGAGAATGAACGGATTTCTCAACCCTATTGGCTTGTAAAACCCATTGATGGAGCTATATATGATGTGACTGAGCGGAGAGATATAGGCAAACCATTCAATGACATGAAATTTGGAGGAATTTTGAGTTTTACTTTGGCGGGTCAATCTTTCGAAGTATCGCTTCCCTTGATGTACAAATACAATGATCAAGTAGACGGAGAGATCAAGCAGCCTTTTACCATCGTCCCGGAAATTGATTTGACATTGTCGAAAGAAACTGTTTTTCTTATCCCTGAATCAGATCCAAAGCTGAAAGTCACGGTTCATTTCCAAAACCAATTCATAGATGGAGGCTTGGACTTCGTTAATTTGACGGGTGATCAATACAAGATTTTGAGTATCACTGATAATACTTTTTTGAAGGAGCGAGTCTATGAGGTGGAATTTATACTAAATGGAAATGGACTTAAAGAAGTCACTGCACGCTATGTGACTGCTCAGGGCAAATCCTACGATCAGATCACCAATCGAATCTTATACAAGCATATTCCAAACTTGACCTACTTTCAGCCTGCTACTATTCGATTAATTCAGGAGGACTGGAAAGTATCAGGTGCTAAGGTCGGGTATATTCCCGGTGCCGGTGACGATATTCCCGGCGTGCTGACTTCGCTGGGCTATCAGGTAGAAATGATCGGCGAAGCGGATTATTCTGTAGAAAAGCTTAGTCAATACAAGGCAATCGTAGTTGGGATTAGAGCTTACAATACAAATGAGACTCTAGCTTCTAATCAACAAGTGCTAATGGGATACGTACGCTCCGGAGGTAATATGGTGGTACAGTACAATACTAGTTCTCCTTTGCTGACCAATCAGCTTGGACCATATCCCTTTTCCCTGAGCAGAAATCGTGTTGCAGTACAGGGTGCACCTGTCACAGCTGATTGGAGTTCTCCGATTCTCACCACTCCAAATAAAATTGAGGATGCTGATTTTGGAGGATGGATTCAGGAGCGTGGACTTTACTTTGTTGGACAAATGGATGAAAAATATCAATCGCCATTGACCATGAATGACCCTGATGAAGATCCGAGTGATGGCGCTTTGATCTTTGCAAACTATGGAGAAGGGACATATACTTACACTGGGATATCATTTTTCCGACAACTCCCAGCCGGAGTACCAGGTGCGATTAAGCTATTTATCAATTTGATAGAACAGTAGTCATGGAAGAAAACAAGATTCGATGGAAATATTTCTATGGTGGACTACTGCTCGCTTTAGTGGTTTTGATCGCATTATTTTATTGGCTTAAAGTTGCTTATTCATGAGCAGTTTAGATTGGATTGTACTGTTCGGAACACTGACTACCATTGCCGCTTATGGAGTATACAAAACCTACGGACCTAAAGATCTTGATTCTTATCTGAGGGGAAAAAATTCAATGAACTGGTGGACTATTGGCCTATCCATCATGGCCACGCAGGCTTCTGCCATCACTTTTTTGAGTACTCCAGGTCAAGCCTATGAGGACGGAATGCGTTTCATTCAATTCTATTTTGGTTTACCGCTGGCGATGATAATTATTTCTGTGGCTTTTATTCCGATTTATTATAAGCTCAAAGTTTACACTGCCTACGAATATCTGGAAACTCGCTTTGATTTGAAGACTCGAACGCTTGCCGCTTTGCTCTTCATCATTCAGCGTGGCTTGGCTGCAGGGATTACCATCTACGCACCGGCAATTATTCTCTCAACACTTTTGGGTTGGAGTCTTACACTCACAAATATTGTAATCGGCACCGTAGTGATTATCTATACTGTTTCGGGAGGAACAGAGGCGGTTTCAATTACGCAAAAGCAACAAATGGCAGTGATGATGGGTGGGATGATTTTGGCGGGAATTATCGTGATTCAGATGCTCCCCATTTCTTTTCAGGAAGCCCTTCACGTAGCCGGAAAGATGGACAAGTTGAATATGGTCAACTTTGAATTTGACTTTGCAGATCGATATAATGTATGGTCGGGAATGACAGCTGCCGTTTTTCTCTTTCTTTCTTACTTCGGAACTGATCAAAGCCAAGTTCAGCGATACCTCTCAGGACAGACTTTGGCCCAAAGCCGTATGGGCTTGATCATGAATGGTTTTTTGAAAATCCCCATGCAATTCATCATTCTATTTATCGGAGTGATGGTTTTTGTTTTTTACCAATTCTTTCTGCCACCTGTAGTTTTCAATAAAGTGCAGACTGATAATCTTCGCCAAAGTGAATATGCAGGTGAGTTTGAAGATTTGGAAAAGAAGTACGAAGCGAATTTCGAATCCAGCAAAAGTTCTTACCTCGAGCTATTGGATGCGATAGAAAATGAAGATGAAGCAAAAGAATCTTTGATTCAGAATGAAATTAAATCATTGAAATCGGAGCAAAACGAGATTCGGGATGAAGTGAAATCACTGATTGTAGCGAATGATCCTGCGGCGGAAACCCGCGATACAGATTATGTTTTTATGCGATTTGTGATGGATAATCTTCCCGAAGGAATTATCGGATTGCTGTTCGCTGTGATCTTCTCTGCCGCCATGTCATCCACCGCTTCCGAATTGAATGCCTTGGGTTCTACAACGACCGTGGATTTGTACAAGCGATCTTTCAGAAAAGATGGAACTGACAAACATTATTTACTCTTATCAAAACTATTCACTGCTTTTTGGGGATTGGGAGCGATTCTTTTTGCGACTTATGCCTCTCTGTTTGAAAACCTGATCCAAGCAGTAAATCTTCTGGGATCCTTATTTTATGGTACCATCCTGGGTATTTTCATGGTGGGTTTCTTTATCAAATGGGTAAAAGGAAGAGCAGTATTTATAGCAGCTTTAATCTCAGAAGCATTGATTTTATTGGTGCACTTCAAAAATGGGGAAGGTCTTTTTGGCTTTGTTTGGGAGATTGGATTTCTTTGGTACAATGCGATTGGTTGTATTGCGGTGATGCTTATCGCAATGATTATTCAAGTGATAAGTAGGAAGTAGATTGGGGAAATATTTGTGATGCACGATTTATGATTTACGGAACCCAATGTCCACCAATCATTTTTATGGTTTCAAACATTTCTGATATCAAAATTCGATTTGCGGTTGTCTAAGGAAATTTTCTTCAAAAAATGTTTCTTAGGATCTTTAGAGTCAGTTGACCAACTTTTGTATCATATCGGATAGAATATTTCCAAGGTTTTTCCCAAGGAGCTACTCCATTAGTTTAGTAAAGAATCGAAGAGTGGATTTACAAATTTGGTTCTACCATTTATTTTGTGGAATACGGTCATTCATAAGACTCAAAAATCTTTTCAATACAGATATACGGAGTTCACTGGGTATAGTACAGAGAGAATATGGTAGGAAATATATTCCAAAAGTTAGAACGTTGTTTCTATTTGTGTTGGCTGCGTCACTAGGGTAAAAAAATCCGTTTTAAACAATGTCCACCTTCAAGACCTTGAGAAGATTATATTTGTTCTGCACATTGGTCACTTTGAACTCTGCTTCATAGTTGGATCTATATTTTCAAAATCTATCATTTGATTTCATAAAAACCTTCTTACATATTTAGGTTTAACCTACAAATAAAAACCTCCCTGAGAAATTCAATTCAAGGAGGTTTTTTTTCAATGGGAAGTTTTCTTCTTATTTGATAGACTTGATCAATCGCTCATTTAACCCTACGTAGTCTGGATTTCCTGCTGCTTTCGCCATTTCCAGAGATTGATTGGCCGATGATATGGCTTCAGTTTTCATATTTAAACTTTCTTCGATTTTTGCTTTTAGGTGCATTGTCCAGTATTTGCTATCGCTGGCAACTGACTGACTGATCCACGAGTAAGCCTGTTGCATGTCTTTATTATTGGTATAATAGTAATTGGCTGCAGAAAAAAGTAAACCTGGATTGTCGGTTTCCGTATCGATCACTAATTGCTTGATCTCTGCCATGACGATCTCATCCACTTCCGTTTCTATTCGGAAATTCACACGTGAAGTTTCCCATTTGATAGATAAGTCGGCGCCTGTATCGGTCATATCAGCAAATGTGATTTCCATTGTTTCGTATTTTCTGCTGAGTTTGGCTGGAGTGGATTTGAACCGTATTAAGTCGTCCTCACTGCTGTAACCTATGGCGCCCCAAAGTTTGGTATTTTTGGAAAGAATGATCGTCCATTCAGATTTTTCAGGAATAGCATAAAGTGCGTATTGACCTGCTGGCACTGATTTTCCATCTATTTTGACATCTGTAGTGAATGTTAAAACTGTAGCACCGTTAGCGCCGGTACGCCACACTTGACCAAATGGGACCAATTCTCCGAAGATTTTTCTGCCTTTGGTACTTGGTCTGCTATAATCCACAGTCACATCTGTCAACCCCACCTTCTGTGAGATTTTAGCGGATGGAGAGGCCTGGGGCATTTGGATTTGCTGCGCAAAGGAAACCATCCCACAAAAAAGAAGGGCAAAAATAAGTAATGCTGATTTTTTATTCATATGATTTTCGGATAAGCTGTTTTAATTGAATTTTTAACTTTGAAGTATTTAAGATTATTTCAAAACTGCCTGCAATTTGGGATATTTTAATGCATTTTTACTGTAGCTAATGGCTTTTTTAATCAAAGAGCAGACGTCAGTCCTAACTTTATACTCAGTTTTAATTTCAATTAGATTTTTAAATAATCATGAGTTTAGCGATAATCAGTCCGGGCAAGAATCCAAATGCTTGGATAAAAGTCATTCAAGAGTTAAGTTCCGATCTAAAAATTCAGGTTTATCCTGATATCTCAGATCCTGAGGAGGTAGAAATTGCATTTGTTTGGCAGCATCCAACGGGTATTTTGTCCAACTTCCCTAATCTGAAACTGATCAGTTCTATGGGTGCGGGAGTGGACCATATTGTACGGGATCAGTCAATCTCTCCCGATATTCCGATAGTTAGAATAGTCGACGACAAACTTACTTGGTCAATGACTAACTATGTGGTGATGGCTGTACTCAATTATCACAGGCAGATCGCCCGTTATAAAAGCGATCAGAAGCAGAAAATTTGGGATATGAGTAGTCCCGAGCTAGACGTTACTATAGGAGTGATGGGCGTGGGAGCTTTGGGATTCGATGTAATAGAAAAGCTTCGGATGATGGATTTTTCAGTGGTTGGTTTCGGATTTTCTGAGAAGAAAAACCTTGATTTTCCCTATTATTCCAAAAATCAGTTGGAGCAATTCCTAAAATCAGTCAATGTTTTAGTTTGCTTGCTTCCTTTAACAAGGGAAACTGAAAACATATTGAATCTCGATTTTTTCGCAAAGTGCAATCCAGGAACTTACCTCATTAATGTAGCAAGAGGAAAGCATCTGGTAGAAGAGGAACTGATCACAGCTTTTGATAAAGGCTATCTCTCTGGAGCAATGCTCGATGTGTATCGGGAGGAACCATTACCCACTGATCATCCTTTTTGGGAAGAAGATCGGATCACCATGACCCCACATATTGCAAGTGTAACTAATCCGCAAGCTGCTGCACCACAACTAATTGAGAATATCGATCGCATTCACTCCAATCGATCACTTTTGAATCTCGTGGATCGAACTAAAGGTTATTAATATGCTATGAAAACAGCCTTCACTATACTTTGCCCAACAGATTTTTCAGAATGTTCGCTGAATGCAATTGAGTATGCTGCAAAGCTAGGTGAGAAATATAAGGCTGATTTGATCCTTTTCCATGTTTTGAACAAGACGGACTATACCAAGCTTTCGCCACTTGACTCCTCAGGAAAAAATCAAAGTGCCTTCGTAACAGAGAAGCTACAAAACCTTCAAGAAGCAGTTTTGGCAGAAAGCCTATCCAAAGGACTAAAAAGCTGTATTTATCATTTTACAGAAGGGAAAACCGTGCATGAGACACTCCATTATGCGGAAGTAGTCAACTCTGATTTGATTGTGGTGGGCACTGAGGGAATCAATGATTTGCGGAAGAATATTATTGGCTCCCATGCCAGCCGGATTGTTGAAAATACAGACAGAGATGTACTGGTTGTGCCTAGGCGAGTCTTTTTCAAGCCTCCTAAAAAGCTGGTTTATGCGACGGATTACGTGGAAGAGGATAAGTTAGCCATTCAAAAAATAGTGGAAATGGCCCGTTTTTATGATTGTGAAATTGACTTGGTACATATCAGTTCCTCCCAAAAAGCAATTGACAAATCCTTGCATCTGGTTATGATTGAGGAGATTCAGCCATTTATCAAGTATGATAAAATAAATTTTGTATTGAAATCCTACCGAAATGATTTGGCTTTAGGTTTGGAGAACTATCTAAATGTAGCCAAAGGCGATATGCTGATTACACTGAGTAAAAAGAAAACCTTTTTTGATCAGATTTTTTCTAGTAATCTTTCCAAAAAGATGGCTTATTTTATAAATAAGCCGCTTTGGGTGATCAAATCATTTTAGTAGTTTTTGCTCCTGTAGCCGTTTCTACTTTCCTCTTAAAATCCATATTGTTTCCAACACTGAGTGATTAGTCGTTAACTTTTGCAGTGAGGCTTTGAAGCCTCTCCAAGTAAGTCAACATGCTAGAAATTTAATTTGGCTAAGAGATAAATTCAGGATTCTACTTTTAATAAGCCGTTTAACCCAAAATCACTAAACGCTATGATCAAATCAGAGAATGACAAGTCCCATAAAATCAGTTTTTTCTTCCATTCTGTTGACCTATATTGATCAATGTGTATTAACTAATTATATTCAAATTTAATCACCAAAGTCCTTATATGAAATTCTTCACAGTACGTGTTTTCAAAGTTTTCATAATTTCCATTCTATTTGTTTCATGTAAAAGCAATGAGTCCGCTTTTTCAAAAAAAGATATCAGATCCAGTCAAAAGCTAATCGGATTGGAATTTTCGAATCAATCGATCGATACCATGTTTAGCTATTTAGTCGGAAACAAGGTGGCATACGATTCTCTTCGGCTCTTCAAGACTGCAAACGAGACCTTCCCGGCAATGATGTTTGATCCGCATCCTTTGGGTTTTCAATTTCCTGAGATAAAAGAAAATCCGGAATTTCTAATTCCAGAAGGAGTGGAGCTTCCTGAAGATTTGCAGGATGTTGCCTTTTACTCGATTCCGAAACTTGCTTCGCTACTCAAATACCAAAAAATCACCTCTGAGCAACTCACCCTGCTTTATATTGATCGCATCAAGCGCTATGACGGGCAGCTGCTTGCTGTGATTAAGCTTACGGACAGCACGGCTTTGGCTCAGGCAAAACGAGCGGATCGAGAAATTGCAGCAGGGAATTATAAAGGAATTCTCCATGGAATTCCCTATGGCGTCAAGGATTTGATGGCTGTAAAAGAGTATAAGACAACTTGGGGATCAAAGCCTTATGAAGATCAAGTGATAGATTATACTGCTACGGTAGTTCAAAAACTGGAAGAGGAGGGAGCTATTTTGATTGCCAAATTAGTCTCCGGGGCTTTGGCTAGAGGGGATGTTTGGTTTGGTGGGAAAACAAAAAATCCTTGGGACCTTACGCAAGGTGCAAGCGGTTCTTCAGCAGGTTCTGGTTCCGCCACTTCTGCCGGATTAGTTGCTTTTTCTTTAGGCACGGAGACTTTAGGATCTATCGTCGGTCCTTCCAGCCGAAATGGAGTGACCGGACTTCGCCCTACTTATGGAAGGGTCAGTCGCCACGGCGTGATGAGTTTAAGTTGGTCTATGGATAAAATCGGCCCAATCACACGATCTGCTGAAGATGCAGAAATCGTTTTTGAGGCCATATATGGCAAAGACGTAAAAGATCCGAGCACGAATGATGTTCCTTTCAATCGCTCATTAAAGACTCCAAGCGAATTAAAAGTTGCCTATTTGAAGGGAGAAATAGATAAGGATACGACAGAAGTAGGTACCAATCTCCAAGCAACTTTGGAAGTTCTTCAGAAATTAGGAGTGAGGCTGGATTCGATTGCTTTTCCTGCAGATTATCCTTACGATGTTTTTGATATTATCTTGAGAGCTGAGGCTGGTGCGTTCTTTGATGAACTCGTTCGCTCGGGTGAAGTGGATCTAATGGTGGAGCAGCAGAAAAGCTCACGTGCAAATTCCCTTCGTCAATCTCGATTTATTCCTGCTGTTGAATACCTTCAAGCTAATCGACAACGAAGACAGCTAATCGAGGAGTTGAATACGCTTTTTAGTCAATATGACGTGATTATCGCACCAACTTCTGATTTCCGTCAATTGATGGGAACTAACCTTAGTGGGCATCCAGTCGTCTGCATTCCTAATGGTTTGGATAAGAAAGGTAGGCCAACAAGTTTTACGCTTATCGGAAATCTCTACGATGAGGGAAGTATTTTAGCTTTGGCGAAAGCATACCAAGCTGCAACTGGTTTTGACGAGCAACATCCACCTAAGTTTATCAAGTAAGATTTTTTGACGCTATGAACCTTAGTACCATTACAGATAAGGAATTTGATTCCCTTTATCCTCAAAAAATAAAAATGCTTTCCTGTACGCATTGGACACCAGTAGCTATTGCTAAAAAAGCTGTTAGGTATTTAGGGGCCGAGGGGAAATCTATTCTTGATATAGGTTCGGGCTCAGGGAAATTTTGTCTTATCGCGGCGGCCAATTCCAAGTCCAAAATCACAGGTGTAGAACAAAGAGAAAATCTTGTTCAGATTTCAAGGAAATTAGCATTAACCTATAAATTGGAAAATTTAGATTTCATCAATGATGATATGCTAAATATTGATTTTACTAGCTATGACAACTTTTACTTTTTCAATTCTTTCGAAGAAAATATTAATCTAAAAGATAAGCTGGGAAAGGAAAATGAGTTCAACTTGGATAAATTCAACACCTATATCCTGTTTTTAAAAGAGCGATTTGATTCCGCTCCACTGGGAACTAAAATCGTGACCTATTGTGGGGAATGTGAAGAGATTCCAGCTAGTTATCGACTAGTGGAATCGGGTAATAAAGGAAAACTTAAATTTTGGAGAAAAGGGATTTAGGTAGTGATTCCAAACATTTTATAAATGAATCTTTACAATAAAACATTTGAGAATACTATGGACTGAAAATTAAACTCAGCTTAAATAACCCTGACCAATGGCCTAGTGAGACAAGTAGGACCACCGCAGCCTTTCTGGCTAATCTCTATTCCTGAGTAGGATATTACCTCACAACCAGCCTCTTTGAGTCGAGCTGCACTGATGGGATTTCCATCCACTACTAGGCATTTTCGAGGGGCCAACGCCAAAACATTGCAGCCCATAGAATCAAACTCTTCCTCAGGACACTCGACCAAAGTAAAGCCTCTTTTGAGTAACTCTTCACGGAAATAAATCGGCATAAGTGGCGAATACACAATCGCTAGATCTTTGTCCAAAGGACTAATTATTGACATCAAATGAAAGACATCTGAAGGACCTTTGTAATGTGGGAGCTCAACTTGAAGCACTTCGATTCCTTTAGGCTCAAGGAATCTTCGTAGCTGTCGAATTCCTTCTAAGTTGGTTCGGTAGGTATGACCTACTGCCAGCGTCTTTTCATCCAGCCAACACATATCTCCGCCTTCGCACCTGCCAGGTGACTCCACCTTTCCAAAAATAGAAATGCCATTTTTCACGCAATATGCAGCAATGGCCTCTGGCTCAGATCTTCGGGCAACCTTTCCCATATTGCAGAGAATCAAACCAAAGTCTGTGGCTAGGGCCGCATCTCTACAGTAGATCGAATCAAGACTACTTTCAGACTCTGGAAGTATGTGAACTAGTGCTCCCTGATTTTTGAAAAATGCCTCAAATTGTCGGTATTCATCCAGTGACTTATGGAAATCCACTTTGGATGTATAATCTAGCTTTTCCCATTCTTGGGCTATTTTTTCTTCAGATTGGAAAGCCGCCTGAGCTGGCTTCAATAAAATGCTTTGGATCAAGCCAAAGTCAGAATGACACGTCTTCATTTGTTATTTTTTTTACTCCAATAATATACAGGAAGACCGAGGAGAATCCCAACTACCCCCCAAGCAATGGCCTCAATTCCCGAACCGACAAATAACCAAATACTAAATCCTATTCCTAGAAATGCGATTAGACCTGTTTTGATATTGAGTTCAAAACCGAATCTTCTTTGATAGCAAAAATAGCTATAGACTAAGGCTGCTGATAGATAAAAAGCTAAGGAAGTCACGGTAGTTAGCAGGACCATGAAGGAGAAAATATTCCCAAAGCTTTTACTGAAGTTGAGGATCAAAATTACACTCACAAAAAGGCTTGAAACGACCAATCCATTGCCGGGAATGCCGTACTTATTTTTAGTCGCCATCATCTTTGGTAAAAGTCCATCTCTGGCCATAGCATGAGAAATTTGACCTTGGATCAAAATCCAAGCATTCAATGCTCCGAAAGTGGAAGTACAAGCTCCAAAAGCAATGTAGTAGCTCGCATTTCCTCCGAATATAAGTGTCGCCGCATCGCTCAACGGCGCCATACTTCCTGCTAAATCATCCGGAGACAATACCCCAAATAATGAGATACTGCTGAAAAGGTATAGAAATACGACCAGTGATACGCCAATAAGCGTTCCCTTGGAAATATTTTTTTCAGGGTCTTTTATATTATCTGCAGGAATAGTGGCTGCTTCGATTCCCATAAAAGCAAAAAAACAAAGCACCGAAGCGCTCGTAATAGCTTGAAAATCGGAAGATACAGAAAGATTGAGAGGAGTAAAATGTTCTGGATTGAAAAAGAAAATTCCTCCAACTGCTACAACTAAAACTGGGATAATTTTCAGTGCCGTAGTGACTACCTGAAGATTACCCGAAGATCGGATCGAATATACATTCAAGACTGTCAAACCCCAAACTACACTTACTGATGCGAAGGCGAATAGGTAAACCGCATCTTTTAAAGCTGGAATAAAAACGCTTAAATATCCCGTGAAAGTTAAAGCAATAGCTGCATTGGTACTCCACATAGACAACCAAAATCCCCAAGCTACAATAAATGCGGGCAATTCACCAAAGGCGGTTTTAGTATAGGCATAGGAACCGCCATTTTCAGGAATGACTTTGCTCAATCTGCCCATCATATGAGCTAGGGTATAGGCTCCAACAGCTGCCACAATCCAACCCACAAGGCTGATCGCTCCAAAATTTGCCAAGACCGCCGGAAGGGTAAATATTCCTGAACCGATCATTCCTCCAGCTACCAAAGAGATTACTGTAATCAAGCCCAGCTGTCGGGAGGATGAAGTTTCTTTCAAAAGAAAAACTGAATTGGATGAAAATACTTATTTTGGAATCAAACAAGTTAAATAGATAATTGAAAGCATACCATATACATCCCGATATTAGGCAAGCCGAGACCTTACCTTCTTCATTTTACCGCTCAAAAGCGGTTTTTGATGAGCTGATAGAAAAAGTATTTGCCAAGACCTGGCAGTTTGTTGGGGATACGAGTTTGGTTTCCTTGACTCAACAAGTCCATCCATTTCATTTTTTGGAATTTGGTTTGGAGGAGCCCATGCTTTTGACAAATGACAATGGAGCGTTTTCCTGCATCTCCAATGTCTGCACTCACCGTGGCAATATTCTGTGTCACGATCCTTGCAAGTCAAGACAGATTACCTGCACTTATCATGGACGTCGCTTCGATTTACAGGGAGAATTTCAACACATGCCGCAATTTAAAGAAGCACAAAATTTTCCAAGAGCTGCTGACAATTTACATCGCTTCCCGTTGAAGCAATGGGGACCCTGGCTATTTGCAGGGTTAGATGACTCGATGGATTTCCAATCGGTGATTGATGCAATGGATAGAAAGGTCGGTTTCCTTCCGCTCCTAGAATTCAAAGAGGACAAAAGTCGTAACAAGGATTATTTGATTAATACACATTGGGCTTTGTACTGTGATAATTACTTGGAAGGATTTCATATTCCTTTTGTTCATGACAGTCTTAATGAAGCCTTGGATTATGGGAAATATGAGACGGCACTTTATCCGCATTGTAATCTTCAAGTGGGTCATTCGGCAGGAGGGGAGCATGTTTTTGATTTGCCTGCAGCTCATGAAGATTATGGAAAGCAGATTTCAGCCTATTATTTCTGGATTTTTCCAAATATGATGTTTAATTTTTATCCTTGGGGTTGCTCGATCAATATTGTAAAACCGATCGCTTTGAATCGAACTAAAGTCAGCTTCCATACTTACGTTTATGATGAATCCAAGCTAGACACCGGAGCTGGTGCTGCCTTGGATGAGGTAGAGCGCGAAGATGAATTTGTGGTGGAAGGTGTTTTCAAAGGAATGTCATCCAGAGTCTATCGAACCGGACGTTTTTCACCAAAAATGGAACGGGGAGTTCACCATTTCCAAGGATTAATAGCTTTTTTTTTAGCCAAATGAAATAATAGATAGTCCAAGGATTAATCCTAGGCCTATCTTTAATCACACAAAATAAATTACCATGTTTGATGGTCGGGACTTTCCCAAATCTCTAGAAGAATCACCTTTCGAATCCTGGTAGTAACGAGGTAGATCAAGCAAGATTCCCTATGCTTACATACTTGTCCTTTGGGATGAGGTCGAAGGAGAATATTTACCTGTATTTATTGAGTATCGTTCAGCTATAGCCGGCTATGAGTGCTATGGTGAATCTCTGGGAAGTCAAGCGCTGGTATTACATGCGACTTATTTTCAAAACCGAGAGCAGCGTAAAAGGCAGGAATTCCTTTTTATGAATGTCAGCAATTATACCAGAAGTTTTTTTTAGGATTTCGGTTTCCCAGTTGGAAGATCCACTAGGGCGAGGAAGGCCCACCAAGCTGGAGTAGGCCAATGACGGGAGATCGAGTTAGGTGTTTTCGCTGGTCTGCGATGTCTATCTGGATAACCAATTCATGATTTTATCTTTTATTGGTGCACTTGCAGTTATACATATAATTTCAAATGAGAATCTTACTGAAAAGAAAATCAGAGGAGACTGTCAAAGGAAATTGAGTAAAACAAATGCTCCTTATAATGAAACTATATGTAAGCCCGTGAGATTGTGTTAAGATGCGTAAAAGATTAAAACTTATCTTTGAAGTCCCTCATTCCAAAATATGGTTTTCAAAACCTAATTAAAAAGACTCATTATGTCTTCCTATTCAATACCAGTAATACTAAACTTTGACGAAGCGTACCTATTACCTGCAACGGTAACGATTTTTTCTCTCCTTAAAAATCACCCAGGGAGACAGTTTAAAATCTACTTGATCAGCGCAGAATCTAATCCT